>Ga0209212_1000600_pt1 | contig 68454 bp, 51 predicted proteins | sample RifGroC2_FD_183996 | JGI IMG/M metagenome (GOLD analysis project Ga0209212, IMG submission 183996) | Groundwater microbial communities from Rifle, Colorado, USA - Groundwater C2 (SPAdes) (version 2) | ecosystem: Environmental > Aquatic > Deep subsurface > Groundwater | place: Rifle, Colorado...
CCCTTCGAGCGCGCCCGATTCGCCGGAAACTTCGATCTCGACGCCGTTGACGCTGTTGTTGATATATCCCGAAAGCCCGTGTTCGGACGCCATGCGGTAGACGTGCGGCCTGAAGCCGACACCCTGCACCCTTCCGGTTATGGTAATTTTATAACTTTTCTTATCCATGGGGCCGTCACTTTTTTAAACGCTTATTTTAACTTCCATTCCCCGCCCGCTTTTTTATAATTCGACGATTTAAGGATATTTTCGCCGTCGGCGGCGACATAGTCGGTCGGGCCGTGGAATATATTGTTAATATTAACGACATCGGCGGCGTTCAGCGCGGTATAGATAACGACCGCCCTTTCGGCATTCGCCGGATTCGGCCAGCAGGTGATGAAACGAAGGTTTTTTCCGGAATATTTTTCTTTCAGTTCGATCTCGTTCGAGCCGAATTTAGCGGGAATGGCTTCCATATGCTTTTTGATGAAACTGTTGCCTTCGGATGTGCCGTAAGCCACAAAAGAATATTTCGAAGCGTCAAGTTTCAGCGCGTCAGAATCCTTCATTATCTTCGCTTTCTTTAAAAACATCTTTTTGACGTTTTCAGCGCATTTAACGATCTTCTTTTGCGCCGCAACGTCTTTCTCGCCGCCCGGGACCACGATCACATAGCTCGCCGGGTCCAGCATAAGCGCGGCGTTTATCGTGCCGGTGAATTTAATTTTGTAATAGTCCGCGCCGGGACCGCTTTCTGAAAGTTTTTTAAACATGGCGATTATCTGAGGGTAGAAAACTTTGAACTCGAAGTACTGCGAACGCTGCTGTTCGTATACCGTGAGCAAGTTGCAGAGGTCTTCGATATATGCGAACCCTTTCGCCCGGTTGTTATTGATTTCGGCTATGTATTCGGATTCGCCGATGTGGACGGCCGTAAGTCTCGCGCAGACAGCCCTTATGATATGTTCGTTGACGCAGGTCTGCCAATTCGGGTAGGCCTGCCCGGCCATTTTTTTCGCGATGGGCGTAAAAAGTTTGGAGTAAAGCTCGACCTCGGCGGAATTCTTTTCCGTGAGCGGATTCACGAAAGAATGACCGAATTCGTGCCAAACGAGCGAGCGAAAATGTTCGGTCCCGCCGAAATCGTATTTATCTTCGGACGCGTCAACGGGCCCCATTATATTATAGACATCGAGCCTGCCGTCATCCGAGTTAACGGCCGGGCCGTAGCCGCCCTGGCGCCTCAAGATCGGAGCGAGCACGATATTATAACCGGCCTGGCCGGTGCCGTAATATTTTTCTATCTGCGCGACGAAGTCGTTACTTCCGATAGTTTTGAGCGCGCCGTCTAACAGGCCTGAATAAAAAGGAGCGTTTTGTTTAAAGAACGAGGCGAAGTCGGATTGTTTGGCGAAGTCGGCGAAAAGGCCGGCCATTTTATCGAGATTTTCAACGCCGCGCGCGCGGGCGGTCAGGTATTCGGTGAACGGCGTTTTAACCTTCATATCCGGCCAGCTCAGATGAAGCATTAGCGTAGGCGGAGCATCATATGAAAAGCCCGACTCGGCCATTTTTTTATAAAATGCGACGGCCGGATGGTTTTTATGTTTTTTAAAAAATTCCAGAGCCGATTTTTTATAGACGGTTTCGAAAGCAGCGTGATTTTTTTCGCTGAATCCACTTAAAAGTCTTATAACTGAGAGTAGTTCGATCCTTTCGTCCACGGATATATTAAGATTTCCGACGCTTTTGCGGGTCTCGACCTCGTTAGACGCCGAAGCCGGCTGCGCGAATAAAAAAAGAACCGCAATTATTAATGACAGATAACCCCATGATTTAAAATTTAAATTTTTCATTTTCAGGACTCCTAAAGTTAATTTTTGATCGCGTCATTATACTAAAAAAACGGATAAAAATCAAAGGATAAAACGCCCGCCCAATAAAAAAACGGCCCGGATGTCCGGGCCGCTTTTCGCCGCTTTATTTCTTAGATTTAAAGACTTAAACAAACAACCACATTTTTTTAAACTCAAATCGTATAATAAAGCGGCATTAAACCTGTTTAACCGTATAACAATAACATTGCCTTGCCTTTATCGTTATACGACTTTGATTAAAGCATTTTTTATGCCCGACAGCGCGAAAGCAATGTAAAATATTGTAAATTTGGCCGAACGCCTTAAAAACAAATGATTTTTTCAAAGCCAGTCATTACGCAGAGGTATAATTATATACAATAAATGAAAATAAAAAGTGTCGGCATTGCCGACACCTGCGTGTCAGATATTCCGACACTATTAATTTGTGGCCATTCCCGGGCTTGGCGAGAGCCTCTAAAACAAGGATAATAATTCTTGCCTGGCCGGCCGCGGCCAGGCATATGTTTTATTTTCCGAATTTATAGTGTTTTCGGACTTTTTTACTGACGATCCACTCGCAGCTCAGCCCTTCCGGAAATATTACCAGATCTCCGGCGCCGAACTCTGCTTCTTCGCCGTCCGCTTTAACTTTAACGCTGCCTTCAAGGATAAGGCAGGTTTCCATATCGTCGTAATGCCAGGGAAAAGTTTTCGGCTCGCACTCCCATATCGGGAGTTTTTTCATCCGGGCGATTTCGTCCTGAGAGGGTTTTCTGACTATTATCTTCATGGCGTCCTCCGTTTAAAGTTATAATCGTTTCGCGCGGCCCGATTTCAAATAAACCGGGGGCTCCTGCGCATCGCGATTTTAATTTTTTTAATAACGCCTTTATCTTATCATAAACGCCCGCTAAATTCAATATGCACTGAAACCTTTTCTTTCGCGCTTTCTTTCGAGCCTTGTTGATAAAACGCTAAAAATATTGTAAAATATAATAAACATTTTCTTAGAATAATTAGTATATTGATTTAACCAAATTAAGATTTATTTTAATTAAATTTTATCATCTGATATAAAATTTTATTACAAAGGAGCGGTCTGTATGATTAAAAACCTTAAATTTTTCGTTTACGCGCTTATAACGGCGGGCGCGCTGGGTTTATATTCTTCGCCCTGCGCCGCGGGCATTAACGAAGTTGAAGAAAGCGTCGCTAGCGGCGAACAGATAAGCGTCGACAGTGTTGACGAAACCGGGGCCGCGTTCAGCGAAAAAGCCGCGGAGAACGGCGAAACTTCTGTATTCCCGGCCGCGGGCGTCGTAATAAACCTCGAAAAAATAGGGTTGAATGTAAGGCTGAAACCGTGGGGAACGATACTGGGCGTACTTCCGAACTCCGCCCGCGTCACCGTTACCGGCGTCAGCGGCGAGTGGTATCAGATCGAATATAAAGGCCACACGGCTTACGCTTATAAAACATATATCGCGCTAAATGGAAAAGCAACGGCAACCGCGGGCGGAAGCACGGCCGTCAGCGGAACGAAAACATCCGGCGGCGGCGTGAAAAAGCCGACCGGCCAGCAGAAAAGAATAGCCGAGCCTTCCGATGAAACGGCTTTTTCAGACGACGATATCGCCGTAAAGCCAAAAACACAGGGCAAGACCGCGAAACCGGCAAAACCCTCAACTGCGGCCAAACCGGCTGACGACGATAACGGTCCTGCCATCTCAGGCAAAGACGACGCCAGTGAAGACGAAACTGCCGGCGGAGCCGGCACTAACCCCAACGAAAACATGACGCAGGCAACAGGCGAAAGAAAAGGCGGAAAATTCTTCATGGACTCCACCGGTTCCATGAGCCGCGCCGCGCGCGAAGAAGCGATTAAAAAGGAAATACTGGCGGGCAACACGCCTTCGTTTTTGAAGAACTTTAAGGAAATAAAGGTCACAAAAAAACTGTCTGACGGCAAGGAGCACAGCATTTCATATTTCGCGGCGCCCGATTATCTCGCTGTAGGCAGCGATTCCGACTACGTCAGAACGCCGATGAGCCCCGTCACGGCCCAGCAGATAGCCGACAAACTCGGCTGCATGCTTCCGACCGCGAAGATGGTCGACGACATATACGCCCAGGCCGAAACCAAACTCAGCCCGCAGCCCATGTCGTCCGGAAACTATCCCAACTGGCAGAACCGCATGATGAAAAGCGAGTTTTATAACGAACACCAGAAGCTCGTCCAGTCGCAGGCCGCCAAAACTGGCCACCAGGACGGCGAACTGGTAGCAGGCCATAAAAAAGACGTAATAATTTCAAACAGCCTCGATTCGCATAAGGACAAAGTTATAATATACGGCTGGCAGCTCAAGGGCGGCAAGAATATCCAGCCGCTTTCATGGATACACGAAAAATCATACGCCGATTACAGCCACGGCGTGCGCCTGATCAAGCGCGAAATGATCGTCGACGGCAAAAAAATGGACTCGGCCGACGTGTTGAAAGACCCGGTACTCTCGCAACTGGTGAGCAAGGAAGGCCCGGTTAAGAACATCAAGGCGAACAGATAATCGTAGTCGTTAGTCGTTAGTCGTTAAACATTTAAAATAAAGACAAACATCTGACGGGTTGAAAAATAAATCATTTAATTTATTTCAAAATTTGACAAAACCTATTTTGTGTTGTATAATTAATCTAACAACAATTAACATCTGCTCTTTTTCTGATTCTTTTTGTTATTGTTGATTTTTATTAATACAGGGGGGGTGGTTGTTTAGTGAAGTTATTTATTAAAACGGCTTCTTTGTTATGCCTGACTGTTTTAATAACGATGTTCTCTCTTAACTTCGCATATTCTAACGATGATATAATCAACTTAGGTAAGGTGTCTTTGATCTCTGGAACCGTTCAAATCCAGCGTGGCGAGCAGGCCGACTGGCTCAAACTGTCATTCGATGACAAGATCAATGTCGGTGATAAAATAAAGGTTGCCGAAGAGTCCAAACTCGAAATATGCTACAACGACGGCAACATATTAAGGGTAACGCCCAATAGTGAGCTTGAAATAGCGCTTGAATCAATCAAGTTGTTCAACGGCCAGACCTGGTTAAGAATCGTTAAAGTCGGCAGCAAGTTCGAAGTCGTCGCTCCGACATTCGTAGCCGGAGTCAGGGGAACCGTTTTCTCGGTAAAAGCGGACGCTAAAAACAACAAAAAGAGCGGCGCCGTTAAAGTGTGGAAGGGTATCGTTGAAACCAAAACCGCTCAGAAAGCGGTCATGGTTACTGAAGGTCTCCATACTTCAATCGATGAAACCGTCATAGCCGATCCGATGAATTTCGATCCGAAAAGCGCTAACGAATTTTCCGAAGGCTCCTGGCAGGCATCAGATACTGACACAGCCTATAAGAGATATATCAACCTTTTATTCAGCGGCATCGACTCTAACTTAGTGTCGTCGAACCCTGAACTCAAAAGACAGCTCGAAGAAAGAAAGAAACTGCCCGAAGTCGATGAAGCTTACAACACCTACAAAAATTTCAGCGACGCTCAGGCGATCGAAAACGCGATCAATCAGTAATATCGTTTATTAATACTTTCCGAAAAACAAACAAAGAATAAGCCAATAACCTTAAAAACCCTCGACCCGCTTCTCGCGGACGGGGGTTTTTGAGATTTTTGGAGCTTCTCTCATTTAACGGGTGCCGGGCGGCGAAACTTCAAAGTCAAGGGTTTGATATTTTTGACGAATAAATATATATGTTTTAAGAATTGAAACTTTGAAAGGAATTTAAAAAATGATAGTTCTGGCAAAAATTAACTCTAAATTATTCTTAATAGCGCTCGGGCTCATCATAATCTTTCTGCCGCTTTGTTCTTCGTCCGCGCTCGCCGCCGGTAAAACGGAAGCCAAAGCCGCCGGGAAGAAAACGGCCGCTGTAAAATCTACGGCAAAATCAGGCAAAGCGTCGCTTCCCGCGAAACTATCCGATTTTAAATATATCCCCGAAAATTACGACCTTTTCATCCTGATAAAACCGGCGGAATTATTGAACGAACTGTCGGTATCCGCTAAAATAAAGGCTTTCGTGTCGCTGACCCCGCTTAAAAGTCTCGCGGCGGTCAGATCGGTCATGATGTTCGTCGCGTTCGGCCGTCACAAAAAAGGCAATATCGATTTCATAGCGGTCGCCGATACGCCGGCCGGATTCGATTACGATAAATTTATCGAAGCCCTCGCGGCCGCCTGCGACGGTTTAAGAACCGGCGATTACGAAGGGAAAACTGTCTTTCGGCTCTACAATCTCGCCGGCTGCAGCCATGGCGGTAAATTGATCGTTTCGAGCGCGACAGGCCTGAAAAACGTCCTGGCGGGGATCAAAGGCGTCGCAGGCAAAGGAAGTTTATCGGACCGCAAAGATTTTACGGACGCGTGCGCCCGAGCGCTGGATTCCGGCACGAAAAAGCCTTTTATCGCCGTTATGGGCAAAAAAATGCTCGGTGCTGCTGCCGGCCATTTCGACGAGAGCGAATTTGCCTATAAAAAACCTCTGGCAGAAGCGGAGCGCATAATATTCGAAGCCGCCGGGCGCTCGCTGAAGATAACCGTTAAATATAATGACGCCGGGGCCGCGGCGGCGTTCAAAGATACCGCCGACAGGCAGATCGAGCAGTCGCTCAAAGATTCGGCCGAGGCGCTCGCCGAGGTCGATATAATCGAAACCGAAAGCAAAAGCAGAAAATTAACGCGCCTCGCGCTTAAAGAGATCGTTTACGCCCGCAAACTTCTCAAATTCACGATAGACCTGAATAAAAATGCGAAAACCGCGATCGATTCGACATCGGTCGAAGTGAATACCGCAGCGACGAACGACATTTTCAAAGCCATCGACGAGCTTATATGCGCCCACGTTCAATCCTGGGGAATTATCACGCGGATGTTCCTGTCATCGGAGGTAAGCTGCTCGCGCAACATCAAAATATTGGAAACGGCCGCGCTGATATATCTTTCGAAATATCCCGAAAAGAAAAACACGATAACCGCCGAAAACATCTTCGAGAGCGAACTTTTGAGCGATTACCTGAGATGCCCTGAAGACGGCGAATATAAAATAAGCGTCGATGAAAAAAGCAGGATCATCGTCGGATGCAGCGTGCATAGGAAATAAGAGGCTGCTCTTCCGCCCCCGAAGAATATGGCCTTGAAATGTGCGGCTCGATGTTTTTTTTGTCGACAAGGCTGTCTTTCCAGATATGTTCTATTATTTTTTCGGTTTTAACGATGGTGTTTTTATTCGTGAAAAGTTGATATCAAGAATAATGAGGTCGAAATCTGAACGAGCGAAGCGCAAAAATTCTGAAGCCGCAAAAACACGCTATTGTTTAAGGCTTTTTAATTATGCTGTTTGACACTGTTTTTAATTATTCTTGACAATAAGCGCAATATTTGCTAAATTTAATACAGCGGCTCTTCGCGCCGTGAATAAATTCCGGAAAGAGGAGGTATTTTTATGTGCAAATCATGCGGATGCGCCACAAAAAAAGACAAAACCCCTAAAAAAGATACCAAAAAGAAATAACCGATGAGTTTTGACGCAATCAGCCTTAAAATTCTTCTGCTGGAAACTAAAAAAGAGATCGCCGGCCGCACCGTCGACAAGATAATGCAGCACAGGGACGGCGAGTTTGCCGTTATTCTCAGAAACGAGAACGGCCCTTCCATTCTGCTTATTTCTATCAACCCCAATTTCCCGGCCTTTTTCCATTCGGATACGCATAAGATCAACTTCATGAATTCCTCCTCTAATTACCAGCTGCTTTTGAAAAAGCATCTGGAGGGGGCGCGCGTCATCGACATCAGGCAGATCCATTCCGACAGGATACTCGCGCTTTACCTTCTGAAAAAAGACAGTTTCAGCGAAACCAAATATATTCTGTTTTTCGAATTCATGGGAAAGCACAGCAATTCATTTCTTTATGAAGGTTTCGACGAAACGGGAGACCTCGATCCGCAGCGCGTAGCGGGCGCAGTAAACTTTTCACACGGCCTTTGCGAATTCGTCAAAACGCCTTCCAAAACTGACATTACAACGATCGGCGAAACCGGCGGCGAAGGGTCCTTTGAAAATGAAAGCGGAGGAACCCCGGACTGCTCCGGTGAAATTATTAATTCTTCCGGTTCCGACCGGTTCAAGGATCTCATCAAAAAATATACCGGCCTTTCGCCTTTTCTTTGCGAAGCCGCAAAGGCATCTGACTCGCGGCGCGCACTCGGCGAGATCGCCGGGGTCTTTAAAACCTCCGATCGCGAAGAATTAACGCGTCTTATCGAAAAAGGGCGGAGCTGCGAAAATTCAATATTCAAAATATATAATACTGCAATATATTCGCGCGGCGCCGGAGAAAAGAAAAAAAACTTCGTCTATCCGTTCGACCTTCGCTCCGCCGATCCGTCCGTGTCGCGCGAGGCGGAATGCGATACGCTTAACGAGTGCTGGGCGCGCTTTTATATTCTGCGCGACTCCGATCACATAACGGCGGGCCTGCGGAGCCGCATTGCAAAACTGCGCGCGGCGGCCGAAAAGAAAAAAAACATGTATACGGCCGATTTCAACGTTTCCTCAGATCATCATAAATATTCCGGCTACGGCTCGCTCATAATTTCGGCTATGAACGACATTAAAAGCCGCGGCGACAACGACAAAAATCTCGCATCGATAGAACTAATCGGCGAAACGGTCCCTCTGGATGGAAGATTCACGGTCTCCGACAACGCCCAGCGCTACTTTAAACTTTCGAAACGGCTCAGAGCAAAAAACGAATATTGCAAAAATGGAATATTAGCTCTCGACAATATACTTCTCCGGATCGAAAAGTGCCGCGAGAGGCTCGACTCTCCGTCAGCGATGTTTTCGGCCGAATTCTGTTCGGCGATGGAAAAAGATATTATTCTGATAGCCAGCGACCTGATCCGCGACAAAAGGATACGCAAAAAATTCCTTGGCGAATTCGGCGGCGAATTGAAGATCTTTAAATCGTGTGTGGCGGCCAAAAACGCCGGGCCGGGTGAAACTTCAGGCGGGCACGCGGGCCGCGGCGAATCTTCCAAGCACTACAGGCAGTTCGAAAGCGTGGACGGTTTTCCCATATTCGTCGGCCGCTCCGACGCCGGAAACGATTACATACTCTCTAAAATAGCCGGCCAGCAGGACCACTGGCTGCACGTCAAAGATTTCAGGGGCTCGAGCGTGATATTGAAAACGCCTAAGAACGCCGACCCCGAAGCGGTCGAACGCGCCGTCGCCGAGGCCGCGCTTTACGCCGCGCACTACTCGCAGGGCAGGAACGCCACCAGGATCTTCGTGTCCTGCGCGCTGCGCAAGTACGTGAAAAAATTGAAGCGGGTGGCCGGAAAGGTCACCTACACGAATGAAAATTCTATACTGGTCGACATCGCGCGGCTCGAAGAAAAATTCGGGCGGGCCGTCGACTGATCAGAATCCTATATCCAGAATGAAATGCTTTTCCTCGAACGGAGCGAACGACAGCGTGTAGCCTATTATGATGCCATACGCGTGCTGCATCGTGAGCGTTTTGATATAATCAGGCGCTATTCTCAGCGTGTCTATATAAATATAACTTTCGCTGAGTTTATTCGCGACGCCGATGCCCTCTTCGAGGCCCCTGTAATCGCGGTCGGGGTCTATGGTCTTATCCTTCGAAAAGAAGATAAGCACGGGACGCCCGTATTTGAGCACCGACAGATGATCCGGGGAGAAGGAGTATTTCACCTTCCACGACATCTGAAGCGCTCCGGCGCTGACGTTTCTGATATTATAGCGGGTCACGAATTTATTGTTGAAAAGCGACATGCCTTTAACGGCCTCAAAACCGGCGCCTTTATAAGTGAACTGCGCGCCCACCAGGATCGAGTGCGAAGGCTGGTATTTATAGTCCACACTTTTTTCCTCGTCGTGCGAGTCGATCGAGTAAAAATCCTCGCCCGATTTGAAATCATAAAGCGCGTTAAGCCTGTTCAGCGGCTTCGATACGCTGCCGCCTATATATTCGTATCCTCTTAAAAGCTCGATAAAATTATTGATGGAACCAGTTTCGTTGAGCAGGGCGAATATCTTGTCGTTGACTATTATTATCTTTTCCCCGCCGTCGTCGTTAACGTCCATGGTGTAAACACCCTTGTTGTTGACCCTCAGCTCGTCCAGGCAGTTCAGGTGCGACTCGGCGTCGCTGAGAGAGTCCACCAGCGCCCTTTCCGAGTCGATCTCATCGGCCGCGCCGAAGGAATGCTCGTAGAACATCGACTCGGTTTTAGAAAGCTCGATTATGGGATTGTACGAGATCTTTTCGCGGTCGGCCCGCTGGAGACCCGCGCAAAGTTTTTTTGAGTCGGCGAGTTTCTGCGCGTAGGCGTTCACCACGTTGAGGCGTTTTTTAAATCTGGCCGAATTAGAGGCTTTTTCGAAGTAGTCGGGATTTTTATAACCCGTGAACCGCTTGAGCGAGGACGGGTTGATTATATTGGTGTTGTCGTCTTCGGCCCGATCGTGGTTCTCGTCGTGCCACTTCTCATAGGCCACGGCGCGGAAGCATTTATTTTCGGCTATGAACTGCATGAAGTTGGTTATCATTTCGGAAACCTTCGCCAGATCGAATAAAGGTTTCTGGGAAATATTCGAAATATCGGACAGGTCGAACTTGAAAGTGACCAGCGATGAACGGTCGAAGTTCGCCAGCGCCTTAAGCGCGCTCTGGACGAATTTATAAAAGATATTTTCGTTGTTGCCGTCGAGCGCTTTCTTAAAATACTCGCCGAATTCGCTGAATTCACTGAAAGCGAAAAAATCCCGCCCGTCGGATATTATCTTTTTAGGGATATAAACGAGCCTGGAGATGGCCTCTTCGTTGGCGCCCTTTTTTTTGCCGAAAGATTCTATAAGCGAATTGACCGCCGACTGGTTGAAGTAACGGTCCTGCATTATGAAATATTTATAGTTGTTCTCGCCTATCACCGAAAGCAGTTCTTTTGAAAAGCTGTCCTGCGAGAATACGAAACCCTTGGCGAGGCGGTCGAACACCTGCTTTATATACTGGCGGTGCGAGGCGACCTGCTCTATGACGACCTCTTTATCGACGACGCCGAGCGCGCAGTTCGAAAAACTGCTTCCCAGAAGTTCTATCTTTCCGGAGGCGACCATCGCTACCATCTTTTCGACGAATTTATAATTGTGCCACAAAAGCGAAGAAAGCGATGCGCCGCTTATTTTGAAATTGATCGATATGTCCGGGTTCTTGTCCGCGTATTCTATTATCGGGAAAAGAACGCGGTTGAGATCTTCGCGGATCTCCGGCTTGAAAAAACTGTCGTAGCAGAACAAAATGGCTACGTTCAACGGCATTGAAGCCGATTTATCCATATTCAACATTTTTTTTATTAAAGAAAACACTTAACTTATAACCTCTTAATCTTTCTTTATCGCCCCAGCCGGAACCGTTCGGAACGTTTCAGCCTTCGCGCTTATTTCAGTTCTACATAAAAATCGATATTCGCCGCGAGTTTTTCAATCGAGCGGATCTCTCTGATGAATTTTTCGGAAAAATTTATCTTTTTATTAGTGGCGATGGTCAATTCTCCAATTTTTATATAAAGCGGTATTTCGCCGGGGTAGCGCTCCGTGAGACGCTTTATCATCATCATGTCGCCCTTTTCGAAATCGGCCCCGCCGACCTTGATCACGGCGGAAAAATTATAACTGGCCTCCAGGTAGGAAACAATATCTTTCAGCACGAAGATCGAACCGAGCGAACCGTCGGCGGCTCCCGGCCCGGCGTCACCCGGCGAACCTATCGGGACGCGCTTTTGGGCGGCCTCGAACTCGAAAAAGACTATATCGCCCTTCGAAAGCGCATTTACCTTGCCGAGAACCTCCGCGGGCGCGAATATTTTAAGCACGTATTCGTCTATAACGTCGAACGGGTCCTTCATCTGAAGTTCCGCTATCGCCGGGTCGTAGCCGAGTATTTCGCCGTATGTCTTTACGATCCGTCCCTCCGGCAGTTTCAGCGCGCCGCGCTGCTTGACGAGCTCGGCGACCGAAGGCCTTTTTATATGCTTGAGCACGCAGCCGCGCTCGTCGTCGAGAAAAAAAACGCTCTTTTCGCCCGGCGGCGACTGCGGCATGAACTTTCTTTCGCCGACCCCGCGGTTTATTTCACCTGTATCCGGCCTCAAAAAAGTCGTCTGGCCGGCCGATTCGTTCTTATCGAACGACCGCTTCCTTGTGAATGTAAAATTTTTAAATTCGGCCATGACGCGCTCGCGCGACATTCCGCCGGCCACGGAATCGAAAGCGCCGGCCTTTACCAGCGGCTCGATATCGCTTAATTTCGCCCGTCCGCCGCGCGACATCACGCGCGAAAGGAAATCTGCGGCGCTCACGAACGCGCCGTTGCTCGCACGCTCCGTAAGTATCTCGTTGAGGGCGTTGACGGAGCTGACCGCGACGCTGAGAAGCCCGTGGACCATCGCGCGCGCGCCTGAATGAGTCGAGATCTCGTGATAAAGTCCGGATCGGTTTATATCCACTCCGTAAACGGGGACGCGGGCGCGCTTTAAAAAATTGATCCTGACGTTGTAATCGACGCCGCGGTCGCGTATATCGTTATTCAAAAGCGAAACGATATATTCGAGCGGATAGTTCGCCATATAATACGCCATGTAATACGCCACGCGCGAGTAAGCGGCTGAATGCGCCTTGTTGAAGCAGTATTTCGCGAACTTGGACATCAGGTTAAAAATGTCGGCGGCCGTCTTATCGCTCATCTTATGCGAGCGGGCGCGCTCCATGAACCTTTCGCGCTCGGCTTCGATCTTGTCCTCGGCCTTTTTTGACATGATCTCCCTGAAAATATCGGCCTCCGAGTATGAATAGTCGAAAACGCCTATCACGATCTGCATTATCTGTTCCTGAAAAACTATCAGACCGTACGTTTCCTTTAATATAGGCTCCATGCCCTCGTGCTGATATGTGATCTTAGAACGGCCGCTCTTTCGGAGCGAATATTCTTCCAGAACGCCCGAATGGATGGGCCCCGGCCGTATAAGCGCTATGGCGGCGGCGAGTTCCTTTATATTCGACGGTTTTATCTGCGGAAGGTATTTTCGGAACATCTGCGTTTCGAGCTGGAATATGCCGAAAGTTTCGCCCGAGGATATCAGATCGTAGGTTTTGCGGTCGTCGAGGGGGATCTTATCCAGATCTACGGCGGAGCCGCCCGATTTTATAACGGCCGCCTTCACGCTTTCAATCTTTTCGAGGGCGTTTATGCCGAGCAGGTCTATCTTCAGATAGCCCAGCTCGTTGAGCGCGTTCATTTCGACGCCCGTAACGTTGAGCGCACCGTTCGGCTTCGCCAGCGGAAGGTTCGCGAAAAGGCTGTGAGGCGAAATGACGATGCCGCCGGCGTGGATCGACACCTGTTTTATATTGTTCAATAGAGGCCGCGCGATGTCGCAAAGGTCCCTGACCCTGCTTTCCGCCTTGTAGAATTTATCGAGTATGGTATTTCTGAAAACCTCCGAAAAAGAGATCTCGGGATTTTCGGTGACTGCGCGGTTGAATATCGGCGATATGTTTTTGACCAGATTGTCCGGAATTTCAAGAACCTTGACCAGCGAGTTGAAAAGCGCCTTGTGCTTGAAGTGGCTGAAAGTGATTATATGCGCGACACGGTCGCTTCCATATTTTTCGGCCGCGTAGTCGATGATCCTGTAGCGCTCGGAAGAGGCGAAATCGATGTCGATGTCGGGCATCTTAACGCGGCCGGGGTTCAGGAAGCGCTCGAAGGTGAGCTGATACTCTATCGGGTCTATGCGTGTTATGTCCAGAAGGTAGCAGACCAGGCTGGAACAGGCGGATCCGCGGCCCGGGCCGACCGGAACGCCGTTCTTGCGGGCGTATCCCACCAGGTCCCATACGATGAGAAAATAGGATGAAAAATTGAGTTTTTCTATGATGTCGAGTTCTATATTCAGCCTGTATTCATAGGCTTCAAGGTTTATATCCCTGAGGGTTCCGAGTTTGTTCTTCGCCAGAAACGAAAGATAGCCGTGCTGAGTGAAGTCGTCGGGAGCCGAATATTGCGGTATCAGAAAGCCGTCGGGATTTATCTCGACATTGCAGCGGAACGCAAGGTCCTTCGCCGTTTCGAGCGCCGAAGAAATATGAGAGAACGCCTGCGACATCTCCTGCGACGATTTGAAGTGAAAATTTCCGGACGCGTTCACTTTCGCGCACGCCGAACCGAAATCTATCTCGTTTCTGACCGCGTATATCGCGGCGAAGCCCTTGAGTCGGTCCTCCGGCAGGATATACTGGCAGTTATTGACCGCGACGGGCTTTATCGGATACTTCCTGGCGAGCTCCAGAAACAGCAGGTTCGCATCGTCCTCGTGGGCCACGCCGTCTTTCCATAATTCGAAATACAGCCTGTCTGGCTTGAAAGCCTCCATGTAACGCCTGATAAAACCGTCGGCACCGCCCGCGGCCTTTGCCGAAGCGAGTTTATAGACCGCGGACGAAACGTTTGGAAATGCGCACAGCAGACCTTCGGCGTTTGCCAGGATCGTCTCGCTCGCGACCGGTTTAATTTTACCGTTGGCGGCGGGCGGAGTGAGGTTCGCCGTATTGATGATCTTGAAAAGGTTCAGCAGGCCGCCGTAATTTTTGCAATAAAGCGTTACTCTGTGCGCGAGCTGCCCGCCCGCGCCGGCGGATGCCCCCGGCCAGTCGTCCAGCACGTCGACGGCCGCGCCTATTATAGGTTTGATGCCATTTTTACGGCACCTGACGTAAAAATCATAATATCCCGACACCGTGTTCAGATCGCAGATTGCCATATAGCTGTGCGCTCTCTCCCGCGCGCAGGCGATCAGTTCGTCGATCTTCGCGCACGAGCGAAGGACGCTGTGGTCGGTCTGGCATTTGAGCGGCACGTAGGATGCCGGATCTTTATACTGGGACATAATCAAGCCTTTTTCAGAATTTTAATAACGCCATAATAATTAAAAAGTGGAGAGTTCAGAGTGGAGAGTTGAGAACTAAAGGACTTTTTGATAATATAAAAAAAGGCGGGCGGGCGTTAAAAATTTATTTCGAAATTTAAAATTCATTAACTCTCCACTCTCCGTTCTCCACTCTGCACTATTTTAAAGTCCGTGCGCCGAGCACTGAATGAAGCCGTTGTGGTTCATCGAAAATGCGCCGCCGTCGGGGCATTTCGGTTCCGCAGAAATATAGCCGGAGCTGCGCATCTTTTCGATGGAGAAGGTTTCCGCGCTCATTTCGATGATATTGTTCTCGTTATATTTCTGCACGCCCTCGTCGACCATTTTGCGCTGCTGGTAGCAGTAATACATCTTCTGCTCCTTGGTCATCGCTTCGAAGTCGTCTTCCGCGGACGCAGGTTCCGCCGCCTGAGCGTCGCCCGTCTTTCCGCCATCGCCGTCCTTTTCGCCGCCGGCGAGTTCCGCCTGAACTTCCGCGTCGACGCTGGTCTTTTTAATGACGTCTGCGATCTTATTCGAAAGCGACGCGTCTGCGCTCGCTTTTAAAATAGCGTCACGTTCGATATCTTTGGCTTCCATCGTCTTGAGATACTGCTTGCAGAGCGTGCTGTAATTGAACGACTTCTGAAGCAGGGCCGACTGAAGGCCGAGAGACGAGGCGTACGAAAAATTTGAAAGCGAGTCGCGATAGCTCTCTTCGACGTACTGCAAAAACGCCAGATAGAAATAAGCCTTGGAGTTTTTCGGGTCTTTTTTAATAAGAGTTTTGGTTTCGGCGATCGCCTTCGCCACCAGCTGCGGATCTTTTTTCTTTACGAACTCCGCGTCGGCGCTGCAGGCGGTTTCAAAGGCCTCCAGGGCGCGTTCGAGTTTGTTGATTTTGAAATACTCGGCTGAAATATCGTAAAACGCTTGAGCGTCGCCTTCTTTGATATTGCCTTCCTTCTGGACCAGTATCGACTCCTTGAGCGCCTCGAGATCGTACTGAAGCGTCGTTCCGTCGAATTTCTTGATCTTTCCGACGTCTTCGACGGCGGCTAGATCCAGCGGAAGCGAAAAGGAAGCGCCCGCGGCGAAATCTTTTTTGCCGCCGTTGTGTTCAATGATCGGCTTCAAATACATCGAAGAACCATAAATATCAAACACTATGCGCTCTATTTTATCTTTATCCGACATTTTGTAAGTTATCCTGTCACCCTTGAACTCGATTCCGGGCGCCGCGCTTTTGATCTCGTCGGCAAGTGCCTTCGCGTCGACGTTCTGCGGATCGAGGTAAAGGGCGAACGCGGCAAAATAAGCCGCGGGAAGGTATTGTTTAAGGTTGTAATAGCATTTGGCCGTAAAAAAATACCCTTCGATATAGGCGGGATCGATCTGCCTGATGTTGTTATATTCAATAAGCGCCGATGCGAAATTCTTCTTCTGGAAGAACTCGCCGCCGAGAAAAAAATGCTCTTTGATGTCGTCGGAAAACTTCAGCTGCGCCTCGCCGGTTTTGGCGTCTTCAGACGCCGCCGAAACGCCGGCCGGAAAAAGCATGACTAGCGGCGATAATATCAGCGCCGCCGCCATCTTCAATATTGACATTTTACAATATTCATAAAACATAGTATTTTTCAGTTTTCACCTCACGCCATTTTTTCACGTATCTTCGCGGCGATATCCTCAGCCGCGTTGGTGATCTCGGTCTTGTTCTCGCCCTCTATCATTACCCTGACGATATTTTCGGTGCCGGAAGGCCTTATCAGGACGCGGCCGCGGTTTAAAAATTTTTCCTCGGCGCGCTTGATCTCGGAGACGATGTCCGGGTCGGTCTTGTAATGGTTTTTGTCGCCGGAAACCGCCACGTTTATAAGCACCTGCGGATATTTCTGAACGCACGATGCGAGCTCAGACAATTTTCTTCCGGTTCTTTTCATCAGGTTAAGAACGCTGACCGCGGTTATAAGGCCGTCACCCGTGTTGTTTTTATCGAGCATCAGAATGTGGCCCGACTGCTCGCCGCCAAGAACGCCTCCGCGGCGGAGCATTTCGCAAAGAACGCTGCGGTCTCCGACGGTCGTAGTGGTTATATCGATCTGCTGCTGCTTCATTGAATTTATGAAGCCTAGATTACTCATAACGGTGGTCACGACCACGTTATTTTTAAGCTCGCCGCGCTGTTTCATGTCGATGGCGAGCATCGCTATGGTCTGGTCGCCGTCGACCGCCGAACCTTTCTCGTCGACGAAAAGCGCCCTGTCGGCGTCTCCGTCGAAGGCTATGCCGGCGTCCGCGCCGCTGTCTTTGACGATCTTCGCCAGCGGACCGGTATGCGTCGAGCCGCAGTTGAAATTTATATTTTTGCCGTCAGGCGTGCAGTTTATCATTTCGACATTGAACCTGGCGTCGAATATTTTTCGGACGTAAGGCGACGCCGCTCCGTTAGCGCCGTCAATTACTATTTTCAACTTTTTTCTGGGCTGCGAAGCGCCGTGTTCGATCAGCGATGCGACGTATTCGGCGTATTCGGCGGCCGGGTCCACCAGAAACGAAGAGTTCTTTCTGACGCGCCCGACGGATTCGCCGGTCGGCCTTTCGCTGGTCTCGTTGAATAATTCCTGCTCGATAGCGGTCTCAATCTCGTCGCTCAGTTTGAAACCGTCCGGGCCGAATATCTTGATGCCGTTATCCATAAAAGGATTGTGCGACGCCGATATCATGATGGCGAAGGCCGCCCCCATTTTTTTAACCAGATACGAGACGCCCGATGTCGGTATCACTTCGAGGTTGACGACGTCGAAACCCATGGACATGGCCGCGGCCGAAACCGAGTAGATAAGCATCGACGAGGAACAGCGCGTGTCGGAACCGACTAGAATAAAGTCGGCGCCCTTCAGAGTTTTATAATGACGCCTGACAGCTTTCACCGCGGCCATAGTAACTCTCATGGCGAATTCCGGCGTCAATGGATGGACGTTAGCAACGCCCCTTATTCCGTCAGTGCCGAAAAAATTCATAATCAACGATCTCCTTCATTTTCTATTTTTATTTTTTTACTATTTTGTCATTATTGAATATCTATAAGTCAATAAAAGTAATCAATAGTAATCAATATCCAAAAAATATCGACTTTATTATACAATAAATTTTTAAATTTTGGGATAATTTTATGGCTTTTTATGGCTTTTTTTGAAATTCGGGCCGTTCCGGCAGATGTGAAGGTTATTTAAAAAGCATGGTGCCGCTCACGCCGACCGACATCCGCTTTTTCTCGCTGTCGGTAAGCAGGAAGAAATTAGCGGCGGAATCGTTCTTGAATTCGAGCCTGAATCCGGCGTTTATGATATTCCAGCGATGTTTGTCGTTCTGAACGAACTCCATCATGTAGCTGAGCTTGCGGTGATCTATGAACAGAGGCTTGTTATAAGCGAAATTGAAATGCACGTTGCCGCCGAGCCTGGATATATAAGTGGGTATAAAGTAAAACTTCCCGCTGAACTGCGACATGATCTCGACGGGTATGGCGATCTCGTCAGAGCCGTCGTTGTAATGAGTGTAAAGAAGCGAATACGGAAAAACCTGGCTTGTTTGCTTATATTTATATTTTCCGGCGTATTTGATGGAAACGCCCGTCCGGTCGGAGTAAAACGGCGGAACGACTCTCGCCGCAGTGGTAGCGGTGGCCGGAACGATCATCGGCTTGATGTCTCCATCGAAATGCTGGAAGGCGAACACCGACATTTCCATGTTCTCGGCGAGACCGTAGCCGACCGCGGTCGAATAATTCGATTCGATGTAGGGCGTCGCCGGGCTCGAAAGCCTTTTCGAGCGCTGAACGCCGTAACTCAGGCGATAGGAGCAGTAAGGCATTACGCTGCAGTCGGGCAGGTTGAAAAAGCCGCTGACGCCGTTAAAATTATCTTTCGGCGAAAATTCAGGTGCGGGTGACATTTCGAGCGTTCCGGCGCCGTCGCGGCCGTAAACGCCGTATTCTTCATCTTCTTCGGCGGCATAGCGGTCCACGTTGCGCTCGTAATCGGGCTTGTTTTTCCTTTCGAAGTCACGTTCCGACTCTATCGAGGCGTCGTAACGCTCATAAGGTTTTTTCAGGTGGAGCCGGATCGAATCGCTTACGTATTCTTCCCTGCTAACCTTTACGGTATATGTGCCGGCCGGAATATCGTACAGCGAATATTTTCCGTTGTCGCCGGTTTTAGTTTCAAAGTGATCCCCTTTTTTGTCGCCCGATCTGACCGATACCACCGCGCCCGCAAGGGGGTCAAGCGTCCGCAGATCGTATATCGTCCCGCTGAAAGTGCGGCATTTTTCATCCGAAGATCCGGCGAAAGCCGTCCCATGAAACGAAAACGGACCAAAGCACAAAAAGGCCGCGCAGAGAAGGGCGGCTAAAGCAACGGTTAAAAAATGTTTTTTAATGCGTGAAAGTTGAAAGAAAACGGGAAAGACGCGAAGGACGCCCGAGTAGCGGCCGCCGTCAGTTGAATTTTGATATGTATGCGTGTAGTTCCTCAAATTTATCAAATACATCTTTATATCCGATATCGACTTTGCAGATTACGTTATAAACTTCGAGAGATTCTTTGAATTTGCCTTTTTCTTCGAAGGCGCGGGCGAGATTGTAGGTCAATTCCTTAACCTCGTCGGGCATCATTTCCTGGTCGCATCGCACGAGTTTGTACTGCTCGTAGGCGAGGTCCAGCAGACCTTTTCTGAGATAGCAGGTCACCAGCAGCTTGTAGCTTTCGTTTCTGAGCTGGGGCGCACCTTTAATAACGACCTTGAACTCCGATATGGCGTTGGTATAGTCCTTGTCTTCGATATAGCGAAGACCGCGTTCGAAGCATCGGGCGTAATCGGTCGTTACTATCTGCTGCTGACGCTGAACGCCCGGCATATCGTACGAGGCCCCGGCAGGAGACTGCGAAAGATCGCCCTGACGGTTCTGCTGGCCGCCCTGCTGAGAGGCCATGATGGAGGCCGCATGCGCGGAAGGACCAGGAAGCGGGGCTGCGTCGCCGATGACCATGTTCTGGCGCTTTAGCTCGTTGACGCGGCGCTCGAGGTCCTGCGAATTAGGATAAAGGAGCATGAGCTTTTCGTATTCGAGGCACACCTCGCCGTAACGGCCGAGGGCCATGTGAGAATCGATAAAAATTCTGTGTATCTGGGTGTTCTCGACGTTTTCTTTGAAGACGATCTTACACTCGTTGATGGCCTTTTCGAAGTTTTTGGTGTCGTAGTATGCCTTCGCGAGCACCTCGCGCACCCGGATGTTTTCCTCATGCGAAAGAGCGTTTTCATATATCTGAACGGCCGCGTCGCTCGTATCTTTGCGCTGCCTGAGCAGATTGGCCATGAATGTGGCCAGTTCGCGATTGTGACGCTCCTTTACCGCGTATAGTTTTAAATTATCAATCAGCTCGTCCGTAAGACTTTCTCTCTTAACAAACTTATCGGTATTTTTTGAAAGTTTTATATAATATTCTGAAATTAATTTTAAAACTTCCACATTACCCGGGTCGTTCTTCAATAATTTTTTATACTGGAAGATCGCTTCATCGTTTATGGATTTTTTCTTTAAGAAGCAGCGAGCCATTATTTCGTTGGCGGCCGTGAGCGACGAATCGAAGTTAAGAGCCCTGCGGGCGTTGCGTATACTGTCTTCGTATTTTTCCATGTTGTAGCAGGCGGTCGCGAGCAGCAGATTGATCTTCACGTTTTCCTGAACGGTGAATTTATAATCGGGAACGGTGGATGTATATTTCAGCAGGCCGTTCCAGTCGGAACTTGCCCGGAATTCTTCGCACCTCTGAAGAAATCGGGTTTTTCTGGCCGCGGGCGAGTTGAAAACGTATAAAACGCCGATAAGCGCGGCCCCGACTATAAAACCGAGAATATAAAGATAAATTCTTTTGCGTTTCCATGACAGAGTCGACAGTATCTCACGGGCGAGTTTGATTTGCTCTGCGGTTATTCCATCGGCTTTAAGCGCTTCGTTAAGCGCTTCTTCGCCCCTGTCATACTCGCCGTTGAAAAGGTAAATCTGGGCAAGGTTATAATTGACGAAGAATAAATTCGAGTTCTGCGATTTAAGATCTTCGTAAATGGTCTGCGCCTTGGCGTATTCGGCGGTGCGCATATAGGCGTCTGAAAGTGTGCGCAGAACGTCCATGTAATTGGTGTCTTCTTTGAACATGGGATTGTCTCTGGCTTTTTCAAGCAGAGGAATGGCCTCGCCCCAGCGGTCTTTTTTGCATTTTTTGTCGGCCGATTCGAACAGGTCGCGGATCGCCTTGCGGTTTTTCAGGGATTCTTTGATTTTGTCTATATAATTTTTCGCTTCGGTGTTTTTGGGATTGAGCCTGAATACTTTTTCAAAATTCGAAAGCGCGGGCTCGTATTTCTTCTTTTCGAAAGCGTCCACTCCGGCCTTGAAAATATTTTCCTCGTCCTTTTTAGAACCGGTGAAAACTCCTCCGTCCGAGCCGGTTTCGCCATGGCTCGTCTCGCCGGAAGGCTCTTCCGCTTCGGTGCCGGCCAGCGCCGCCACTTTTTTATAGTATTGCTGAAAAACTATGTTTTTAGAATCTATCTCGCACGCTTTTTTTATTTCAGCCAGCGCCTTATCGGGACTTTGCTTTTTTACATAAAGTTCGGCGAAGTTATAATAGGCGCCCGCGAGATTCGCCTTGAGCGATATGGCCTTTGATATTTCCTGGTAGGCCTCTTCGAGTTTTCCCATCGACAGGTACGCCCTGCCCAGATCGTTATGCAGCGATGCGTTATCGGGCTGTACTGAAAGTTCGTTGGTGAGCTGGTTGACCCACGCTTCGCAGACCGACATAAGCCTTTTCTGCGCCTCGCCGTCGTCGGGAATGAGCTCGAGCACCGCTGAAAAAGCGCGTTCGGCTTCTTTCCAGTCTTTCTTTTTCTGGTAGACGCAGCCTATATTGAAATATGCCACGTCATGATCGGGTTTTTTCTTCAGTATTTTTTTGAACTCGGCTATCGCTTCTTCGTAGTTGCCCGAGTTGTAATAAAGCAGGCCGACGTCGTTGATGGCGTTGATGTCCTGCTCGGACTGCGCGGACGAGGTGTTGGCGCCGGACCCGTCAAAAGCGAAAAAGGCGGCCGTTATTGTTAAAATAAATGCCGCTAATAATAAGCTTTTTGATATGTTCAAGCTTAATCGCCCGTACGTTTTATTCATTATATTCAACCCAACTCAAACATTTCCTATCTTTTCGCTATCATCTCACGCTCGCATTTAAAGACATAAGAAATAATTTTTTCTTTCTGAACGCGGTGTATCTGTATGAAATTGATGCCGTAATTATACATCGTCGTTCCGTCCGGATATGTCAGCAGATTGCCCTGCGGGTTTTTCATCTCGGCGGCCCTGACGATTTCACCAAGGATGTTCTGATATTTATAGTTATCTAAAGCGAACTCAAACTCGTAAACATCGCCGAGCTCCAGTTTATGTTTCGGACTGTCAAGCCTCAGGCCGCCCGCCGAAACGTTCACGGTGGTCGCGTCAAAAAACGGTTCCGGCTGGTCCTCGTAACTGGTATCTTCCTTGAAGAGCCTCATTCTGACGGGCATTTTCCCGTCGACCCTCACGTAGCGGCGGCGCTGTATCTTTTCGACCTTTTCGGGTATTGAAAGATAAAGGATCGGCTTCGGATAAATTTCGCTCTTGACCACGCGCGCGCTGAAGGTGTACATACCGTCACTTCTCATATAATTCAGATGGCAGACGGTTTTTTCCCAGATGTGGACGTGTTTTCCGGCGATGCTCGGCACGCTCATGGAAAGATATTTATCGCCCATGATACCGACGCGGCTTTTATACTGGCCGGCAAAAAGGCCGAGTTTGACTTCTATTTCGACTACCTGACCCTTGGACAGATATTTTTCGAGCGAAGCCAGATTCGTTACTTCGAAATATGTGGTGCTGGTACTGGGTTGTTGTTCGCCTGCCATAAACTCACCAAATCGACACTTTCAATTTAATAATTCACTTATCGAAAACTGACGGCAAATAGTATACTTGGTTCCCTTATTAAGTATAGCAAAAATTTCCACTGAAATGCTTTTAATTAAATAATGCCTTTAAATTATAAAAGATCGCTCCTTTAGCCCGATAACGGCAGCGGATCGTCCTTACATCGCCGCGCCGCAGTGCTCACAGGTTTTCAATCCGGCCGGATTCATATGCGCGCAGTTACGACATATATTAACGGCGGGAGCCGACGGAGCGTTCGCGCCGGGCGCGCCCTGCTGCTGTGACGCCGCGGGGACCGGGCCGCCGCTTCCGGAACCGGCCGGCACTACAGCCGGACCGCCGCCGCCGGTAAGCCTTTCGACCACCAGTTGCGACTGTATCTTATCGACGTATGATTTCAATATCTGATTGTCGGGAAATTTGCGGCTCAGGTCGACGTATTTCTGATATAATTCGGATTTTTTGTCGAGTTTGAAATACGAGTTTGTATAGTATTCGAGAGTTATATTTTCGATGACGCCTTTTTCAAAAAGTTCTTCGCAGAGCATGACGCATTCGTCGAAATTCTTTCTGCTGAATTTGGCCGAGATAAGCATAAGTTTAACTTCGGCGCGGTGCGGCTCGTCGGAGAGTATGGACTCGTAAACCTTGATGGCTATATCGGTTTTATCGTTGCTTCTGACGAAGGCGTCGCACAGCATCCTGCGGACGTTCTTGTCTTTGGAATCTATCGTGAATATTTTCTGATAAACATCGATGGCTTCCTGCGAAAGGTTGTCTTCTTTGATAAATTGGGTGCAAAGGGTCGTAAGCAGTCGCTTGTCGTCCTTCTGCTTTCTCAGCAGCAGTTTGTACTCGCTGATCGCCCTTTCGTTGGTGGCGTTTTTTTCGAGAAATGAATTGCCTAGATAACCGTGCACTACTTCGTTTTTGGGGTCGACGTCGAGTACCTCGAGGCTGACCTTTATGCATTTGTCGTAATTTTTGATCTTGAAATAGCACAGCGACAACTTCGCCTTTATCCTGGCGCGTTCGAGCGGTTCAAAATTATTGTTCAGCGCCTTTTCAAAAGAGGCGATCGCGGATTCGTACTTTTCCTTGTCGAGGTAATCCACGCCGTCCTTGTAGTTTTTCATGGGATCCGGCTTCATCATGACGGCGATCTGGCCGCCGAAATACATCCAGATTATAAGCGCTATGACCGCCGCGAAAGCGAGATAAACGTATAGTTTCGGCACGGCCATGTTATAGTATTCAATGAAAAATTCGCCGCGGGACGCGTAAATGGAGCGTATTCTCTTGTTTATTTCATCAGGCCTGAAATCTTCCCTGTCTTCGATCAGTTTGTGGTAAATTTCGAGGGCCTTGTCGTATTCCTGCTTGCTGTAATAACCCTCGGCCTCGGTGAATTTGAGCTCGTAAGCCTGATCGGGATTAACGCTGGTGTGCGATTTTTCGATCAGCTGCCTGAGTTTGGCGTCGATATCGATACTGTCGGTCGATTTGGAATTGGACTTGCCTCTGATGGAAGCCGCAGCCTGTTTCTGGATGAGCTCAGCCTTCGCCTTGAGTTCTTTTATTTTGTCCTTGAGGACCACGCGCGTTGGATCGGCGGCAAGGACCTGGTTATATTTGTCTATGGCCTCTTCGATCTGGTTGTTCGATGCAAGAAGATCGGCTTCCGCTATAACGTTTTCAATGCGCGCCTGAGCGTCCATAATGGACAGTTTTTCCACCGCAGTCTTGCTGTTCGGATATAACGATATGACCTTGTCGTAGCCTTCACGGGCCGTCTTGAAATCACCGGCCTCGAAAGCGGCGTCAGCTTTTTTCAATTCGGAAACTACGGGATTTTCGTCGCCCATTATCTTTTTGTAATATTTCTGAACGTAGGACGAATCTTTGGTGTTTTTGGCGGTTTCGATCTCGTTGATAGCGCGGGAGTAGTTTTTCAGTTCAAAAAAGCACAGGGCCATATGCGTGTGCAGCATGGCCTGTTCGTTCGAGTCGAACCTTACGTTAGGCGGGATGGCCGAGTTTTTTTCAAGGGCTTTATTGCACTGAAGCAGGGCGTCGTTATAATCGCCTTTTTTTATGGCCAGAGCGGCCAGCCTGTTATATGTGGGAAGATGATACGGGACCAGATCGAGATTGGAGTAATAGAGTTTATAGGCCCTGTCGATATTGTTGTTCTTTATAGCCTCGATGGCCATGTTGTTGTTGATCTCGCAGACGTAGTTCTTGTATATATCTTCGTGCGGGATGTTAGAAAGCGCCTTTTTTATGTAACTTAATGCCTCGTCGTGGTTATTGCGCTGCTCGTATATCCGGGCCATGTAATAATAAGAAGGCCCGTATGATCCATCTTCGCCTATGGCCGAGCTGAATTTGGTTTCGGCCTCGGCATATTTTCCGAGCTGGAAGAGCTTTATGCCTTCCTCGCATAACCTTTCAGCCTGGGCCCTTACGGCAAATGCGTCGCCGTAGGCGGCGGCTATAAATAATAACGCGCACAGAAGGGCGGCCGCCGTTTTAATTGACAATACAAGACTTTTTTCACTTTTATTAAACATTATCAATACTCCGTTATTTATTAATCCCGGGCTCTCGCTTCGCATCACATCGCCGTTCCATGGACGTTTTCGTGCGCAATTCAGGGGCCGTCGCGAAGCCTATATTATTCCTTTTTTCTTTTTCAGAGCTTCGACCAGCTGAAGCGGAAGCTTTATCGAGCCGCAGTAAGGCGCCATGTCGCGCTTCGGGCCGTGGCAGTCCGAGCCGCCCGTCGTAATAAGATTAAGTTCGGCCGCGATTTTTTCATATTTTTTCGTAGCCTGCGGATCGTGCGAAGTATGATAGACTTCAAGGCCCGCAAGGCCTTCTTTCACGAGTTCGGCGATAATTTCGTCCCTGCCGGTTAGCCCGGGATGCGCCATGATGGCGATCCCGCCGAATTCGACTATGAAGCGCACCGCGTCGGCCGGCGCGAGTTTGTTCAACACTTCGACGTAACAGGATTTTCCGTTGCCCAGATAGCGTTCGAAAGCCACCCGCTCGTCCTCGACAATCTTTCTTTTGACCATGACGCGCGCAAGATGCGGCCGGCCTATGGAGCCCAGAACGTTCTCACCGCCGGTTGCGCCAAGCGCCTCGTCGCGGACCTCGTCGAAAGAAATGCTGTGGCCGTTGCCCTTTAGCTTATCTATCATGAGGCGCATGCGCTCGATGCGCGACTCCCTGAAGTGGTTAAGTTTTTTTATAAATTCGGGGTTTTTATAATCTATGAAATATCCCAGGACATGAAGCTCGCCGTCTTTGAAGTCGGTGTTGAGCTCGATTCCCGGTATTATCTCCACACCGCACCTGAAGCCGGTTTCGATGGCCTCGTCGATGCCCGAAACCGAGTCGTGGTCGGTAACCGAAAGCACCACCACTCCCTGTTTAGCAGCATACTCGACAAGCTCCGAAGGCGTGAAAGTGCCGTCGGAATGCTTAGTGTGAGTATGAAGATCGGCGAATTTTAAATTTTGCCTGTTTATATAACTATAACTCATATTATACGCCCCTGACCGAAATAGTTTACCATAATTTTTAGCGCTTGTCAAAAAGATTTAACAAAAAACTCTCCTCATTTTTATCGAGCTCGCCGAATAAGGGAAACGAGGCGCCGAACCTGTCCAAAAGCATCGCGCCGAGAACGCCGGGCCCCTCGCTCCTGGTTTTTGTGAACGTACCGTCGTAAATATATTTAACCCCGCACGACGGGCTGCATTCGTTCAGAACGGCGGCGCGGGCGCCGTATTTTTCGGCTATATCCGCGCACATAGCCGCGCCCGCGATGAAATTCCGGGTCACGTCGAGGCCTTTATCCGAAAACACTCCAGCCGTGCCGCTAAGAACTCCAATGCCGTTGCCGCCCCTGATCTCCGAAGGGTCGCGCGGCGTGGAGAGTCCGCCGAATATCTCAGGGCAAACGCCGATAACAAGGCCTTTCGTCAGTAAACTTTTTAAGAACGGAGCGTCCGGAATATGCTCATTCGTGCCGGCTTTATATGTACATTTAAGCCCCAGTTTGCAATATGAAACTAAAATCATGAACCGATCACCATAACTTTTTTTTGTTTTATTTTTTTTGTTTTTTACCGATAATTAAATCAACCGGCTGAAATTTAATATCAAGATTGAAAACAACTAATTCACGAAAGGTTGTGGTATATAGTATGGCGGCTTGCCCAAAGTGCGATTCATCCAGATGGTCAAGAATGGGTTCGATAGTGGAGTGCAGTTCGTGCGGATTTCGTCTTGACGAGTTATATAATTTTCATCACTTCAATAAATCAAAATATCTGAAATAACATTGGAAATTTATTAATGAAAGAACCGAAATTGAATGGCGTAAGAGTTAAAATGAAATTTTAATTTTATTAAGAATAACTAAATATAGTGAAAAATCTAAACAGGGGCATACAATGTGCCCCTGTTTATTTTATAGAAATATATTATTTGACTTCGAGCATTCTGTCGATTGACAATTTAGCCTTTTGCGCGATGAGCGGGTCGACCGTGATCTCGGTCTTCATATCTTCAAGGCACCACAACACCTTTTCGAGCGTGGTTTTTTTCATATTCGGGCATACGCACGACTTCGAAAGAGGATAGAACTTTTTGCCCGGAACTTCTTTAGCGAGCCTGTAAATGAAAGATTCTTCGGTTCCTATTATATATTCGTTCTCGCCGGCGGCGCTTCTGGCATGACGCAGCATTCCTTCGGTCCCAAGCGCATAATCGGCGGCCGCTACTATTTCTTCGGAGCATTCCGGATGTACCATGACCTTCGCGTTCGGATATTTAGAGCGCGCTTCGGCTATATTTTCCTTTATAAACTTGAGATGGACGGGGCAGAATCCCTTCCACAGATGTATTTTCTTTCCGGTTTTGCCCTTTACGAACGAGCCTAGATAGCGGTCGGGCACGAATATGAATTCATCGTATGGAAGGCTTTCGACCATTTTGAGCGCGTTGGCGGATGTGCAGCAGTAATCGCAATGAGCCTTTATCTCGGCGAATGAATTGACGTAGCAAATGGTCTTTGCGTCCGGATGCTCCGCCTGCATTTTAAGAAGGTCGTCGACGGCGATCATGCTCGCCATGGGGCATCCGGCGTCAGGATCGGGCATCAGCACGGTTTTTTCGGGCGAAAGGATCTTCGCCGTTTCGGCCATGAAATACACTCCGCAGAAAACGATGACCTTGCAGTCGGTTTTGGAGGCCTCCATGGACAGCCCGAGCGAATCGCCGACGAAATCAGCTATATCCTGCACTTCGGGCAGCTGATAATTATGCGCGAGTATCACGGCGTTTCTTTTTTTCTTGAGGTCTTTGATTTTGAGTATCAATTCTTCGTTATTCGAATCCGGGGTCGAATAATAATTGTTCATTTTTTATCACCGTCAATTTCTATCAATCGTATAAACCACCGTGATTATAATTTATTTTGACTTTGATTGTCAAGATATATTGATATTTATATTGACATAATCGCATTTTTTATATAAAATTTAGCGCGATATCGATTTTTCTTTATCGGTAAAGCATCGATTTTAAATTCAAAAGGAGATACAGCGATTGAGTTACGACGCCATTATAATAGGCGCGGGCATGTCAGGGCTTGCCGCCGCCATCAGGCTCGCCTATTACGGCCGCAAGGTCTGCGTTCTCGAAAAACATTTCGTGACCGGCGGCCTCAATTCATATTACAGGCGGGGCGGTTACGATCTCGACGTGGGCCTGCACGCCATGACCAATTATTGCCCGCCTCAAAATAAAACGCTTTCGCCGTTCCTTAAAATTTTAAGGCAGCTGCGCTTAAAGCACGAAGATTTCGCGCTGCGCCCCCAGAAAATTTCAAAGATACATTTCAAAAGCGCCGAGCTTGGTTTCACCAACGATTTCAAATTTTTCAGAACGCAGGTCCACGAGGTTTTTCCGCAACAGGCCGGCAATTTCGAAAAACTGCTCGAACGCATAAATTCGCACAACGAGCTGGATCTGAACGCAAAACCCATGTCCGCTCGCGGCGTCATATCGTCGGTGATCACCGACCCGCTCCTTATCGAAATGCTTCTGTGCCCGCTTTCATACTACGGCAGCGCCTCTGAAAACGACATGGAGTTCGGGCAGTTCGTGATAATGTTTAAAAGTATCTTCATAGAAGGCTTTTCGCGGCCCTACGAAGGCGTCAGAAAGATAATCGGCCTTCTGGAAAATAAACTCAAAGAATGCGGCGGCGAGCTGCGCCTGAAAACGGAGGTCCGATCGATAAATATCGAAGGCGGACGGGCGAGATCGGTAACGCTGGCGTCGGGCGAAGAGATCGCCGCGCCGAAAATTTTATCGACCATAGGGCTTTTAGAAACTTTAAATCTCGCTTCCGACCCCAAAAATATCGGCAGCGAAAGCGGAAGCGCCGCCGCGGAAGTCAGGCCGGGCGTTCTGTCGTTCACCGAGGCCATCTATATTTTAAAAAGCGATATCATTTCGCGCAGCGGGTACGACAACACCATAATCTTCTACAACGACTCCGATAAATTCTCTTACAGCCGCCCTTCGGAAATAGTCGATTACTCGAGCGGCGTTCTGTGCTGCCCTAATAATTTTCAATATGAAAAGCCGCTCACCGAAGTCATGCTGCGCGTCACGAACATGGCCAACAGCGACATCTGGCACTCGCTTTCCGCCGAAGATTATAAAAGTCAAAAAGAGGCAGTTTTAGCGAAAACCCAAAATATCATAAAGCGCTTCGTTCCGGCGTTCAGCAGCGAAGATGTCAAATTTTACGACATATTCACGCCCAAAACCGTTAAACGGTTCACCGGCCATATAAACGGCGCGGTCTACGGAACTCCAGACAAAAGCAAAAACGGCGTCACGCGTTTTGAAAATTTATTCATCGCCGGCACCGATCAGGGTTTTCTGGGGATCATAGGCGCGATACTCAGCGGCATTTCAATAGCCAATCTTCATTTTTTGATGAAAGAATAACAAATGAAACTAAAGAAAACGATGCTTGTATTATCTGCGCTGGCGGTCATGCTGGTTTTTATTTCAAAATGCCATTCTTATCAGGGCGCAAAGGAAACTGTCGCCATAGACGGTATCGATAGAACTTACATAGTTTATCAAGGCGCGCTCAGGGATAAAAACAGGGCCGTTCCACTTCTTATTGTGCTTCACGGCGGAGGAGGAAACGGTTCAAGAATGCAGAAAGCATGCGGCTTCGACGCCATAGCAAACCGTGAAGGCTTCGTCACGGCTTATCCTGACGCTCTCAAAAAAAATTGGAACGACAAACGCGGAGACATGAAGTCTTACGCCCATAAGAACAATATCGACGACGTCAAATTCCTCTGCGCGATGATCAAGGCGATAACGGCAAAATATAACATAGATAAAAGCCGGATCTATATGGCTGGCGTTTCAAACGGCGGCATGATGACGCATCTTTTCGCTATAAAAAAAGGCGGCATGCTCGCGGCGGCGGCGGCCTTGATAACCAGCATCCCCGAAACGCAGAAAAACGAAATACCCGTAAAGGCGCTGCCTTTTTTAATGATGAACGGCACGAAGGACATGCTCGTCAAATGGGAAGGCGGCGCAGTGGCGTTTAACAGGGGAAGCGTCATATCCGCGCGTGACAGCGTCAAATTCTGGGCCGAAAACAATAAATGCGCGAAAACGCCCGTAATTACCAAAATCGCCGATAAAGACCCGGCGGACGGCGCTACGGTCAAAAAAGAAGTTTATGCCGCAGCCGGCGGAAGTTCTTCTGAAGTCGTTTTTTACGAGATCGAAGGCGGCGGGCACACCTGGCCCGGAATAAAATTCGGAGCGCTTTACAGGTGGTTCATAACTAAAGACGGCGAAGGCGGCAACACCTGTATGGACATTAACGCTTCCGACGAGATATGGGAATTTTTCAAGTATAAAAAGATCTGAGCCGCCTGAATAAAATGCTCATGAACCCGGAGATTTTGAATTAAATTATGAATGAAGGGCTGGTTAATTTATGGTAAAAAAGATTGCTTTATTGACTGTCATTATCGAGCTCATAACGGTTTTCTTCCGATTCGCGCTTAAAATGAAGTCGAGCGAAGCCACCAAAGCCGTCGCAGGCCTTACTTTCGGCCTGCGCATACATCACGGCTATATAGGGCTTCTGATTATGATCGCCGCCGCGTTCCTGAGCGAAAAATATAAGAAATACGCTTTCATAGCCGGAACGGCGATGTTTTTATCGGACCTTATCCACCACTTCATCGTTTTGAAACTTATAACCGGCTCGCCTGAATTCGATATTTTTTACTGAGGTTTCTATGAATTACATAGCCGCGATATTCGATCTGGACGGAACCCTTCTCAACACCATCGACGATATCCGCGATTCCATGAACGCGGTCCTCGGACGGCGCGGATTCGCCGGCCACAGCGTCGAAAGTTATAAATTCTTCGTCGGCGACGGAATGAAAAATCTGGCGGTCCGGGCTCTTCCTGAAAACGCTCGGCGGCCTGAACTCATCGATGAGATCGTCATTGAAATGGATCGCGAATACGGTAAAAACTGCGACAATAAAACCGCGCCTTACCCTGGAATAATTGAAATGCTGGGCACGCTGGCTGAAGCGAATGTCAGAATAAGCATTCTGTCGAATAAACCGCATATATTCACCGAAGCCATGGTAGGGCGGTATTTTAAAGGCTTCAAATTCGAACACGTTATAGGCGCTTCCGACAGGTTCGAAAAAAAACCCGACCCGGCCGCCGCTCTTTACATCGCAAGAGACCTCGACATTCCCGTTTCTCAATTCTTTTACGCCGGCGACACCGACACCGACATGGCCACCGCCAGAAACGCCAAAATGTTCGCGGCGGGCGTCAGCTGGGGATTCAGGCCGGAGCGCGAACTTAAAGAAGCCGGAGCCGATGTGATAATAGGCAGGCCGGAACAGATATTAAAGTTTTTCGCAAGCGCTTAAAAATTTTTGGAACATTCGACGGTTTTGCACAGTATAATTTTAATAACGCTTCGATTTGAAAATCGAACGCGCATTTGTTTTTATATTTGAATTGATAATTCGATGATTTTTCAATCATTTGAGTGATTTGACGGTTTATTTGGTTTAATGCAAGTATTTTACTGTTTAAAAAATTTTATTATAAAAGAAAGGCTGGAGTGATTATGATCAAAAATAACTCTTTTTTCAGCGGAGCCAGATTTTATTTTCTTTCGCTGTTATTAATAATATGCCTTGCGGCGGAAACTTCGTCTTTCGCTGCGAGCATAGGCGAACTTAACAAAGATATCGCCGGCGGCGAAACCAGCGCATCGGAACAGAAGGCTTCTTCATCGGCGCTCGACTCGCAGGCCGTAAAAGAAAAAAATAAATACGAAATGGGGCTTCTGGCCGACCTGCACATCTGCGACACAAATTTAAAGGCCGTCAACGATGTCATCGCTGCGATAAACCGCATGGGCGTCGATTCTACTGCTATTCTCGGCGATTCCTGCAAAGAAATAGGCACTGAAAAAGAATTCGACCTCGCGGTCAAAACGATCAGAAAACTCAAAGGCAAAATTTTCGCCGTAACCGGCAATCACGACTACATTTACGCCGATCGCAAAAACGGCGACAAAAAAGTCAGAGCAAGCGCGTCGGTTAAAAAGCATAAACTTGAAAGATTCAGAGAAGCCTTCGGTCAAAAATCCAATTATTTCGCGCAAAAGGCGAACGGTTACCTTCTGATATTCCTGTCAGCCGATGCGCTAGACGCAAAACCCCTTGTGACGCTTTCCGGCGGCGCGCTTAAATGGCTCGAAAACACGCTTTCAAAAAATAAAGAAATGCCTACTATAATTTTCTGCCACGCACCGCTTGAAAACACCTTCAAGGCGGGCGAAAAGCTTGGAATGCGAGGCTCGAGCGCCCAGCCGGCCGATAAGCTCGAAGATATTTTAAAAGGCAACAAGCAGGTTTTCATGTGGGCGTCAGGACACGTGCACATAAAACCGTCCGGCAAGCATTATAACTCGTCGGCGAATCTCTGGAAAAATCAGATCAGGGTCATACACAACGCAAATATCAATAACAGCGCGAAATACTTCAATACACTCACTCTTACGACGGAATACGTTATCGTGCGCACCTACGACGCCGATAAAAATTCATGGCTTAAAAAATTCGAACGCAAGGTCGGACACAACGGCAAGTTCGTAACCGGCGACGGCAAAGACGACGATGAAAAGGACAAAGACGACGAGCAGGAAAAAGATAAGGACGATGACGACGAAGACCGGGATAAAGACGACGACGAACAGGACGGAAACGACAATGACGATAAGGACGGCAATAAAGACGAACCCGTCGATTTAAAAGGCATAGTCACTCCCGGCCTCGGCGAGGTAAAAGTGCGCGACGGTGCGTGGGGCAACGTTATCGGTAAACTTTACTCGGGCAAGTTCGTAGATATCAAATCCGTTGAAGGCGACTGGTATATAATCGACTACGACGGCAAAAAAGGATATATCCTGAAACAGGCCATGGTCACTAACAGCGGTGATAATTCAAAGCTCAAAAAAATGGAGACGACCGCCACAGTAGACGTCAATCCCGCTTACGGCCTGAACGTCCGCGACGGCGCGTGGGGCGATAAAATAGGCAAACTGAGCGACGGCGCGAAGATCGAGATTATCGGCGAAGACGGCGACTGGTACAAGATAAAATATAACGGAAAGACCGGATTCGTCTATAAAGCATACGTCGACGTGCCGAAAGCTTCCGCCAAACGCGCCTCAGACGATAAAAACAAAGACGATTCTCCCGCGAAACCGGCCGCCGCGGAAGCTAAAAACGACGACAAAGACAAATCGAAAGATTCGGACGGCAACTCCAAAAACCAGACCGCCGCTAACGGCACGAAGGGTTTTGAAAAAAGCGGTCTTTTAAACGTTCCCGAGCGCGCGCAGAGGGCAAAAGAAAACGGCCCGCTGGGGCATTCATTGTGCGGCCCGACATCGCTTGCCATGGCAATGGAATTTTACGGAGTGGACAAGCCTACCGTGAAAGTGGCCAAAGAAACTAAAACTCTCAGTGCGGGCGGCGGATGGCAGGGCACTTACTGCGGTAACATCCTCACGGCAGCCAAAAACAACGGTTTCAAAGGCAGCTACCAGAAAGAAAACATGACGATAGACTCGCTTAAAGCCATAACCGAGAGCGGAAGGCCCGTCATCGCCAACGTCAACACTCAGGGCTACTGGGGCAGCGGCCATTATATGGTCGTCACCGGCGTTAAAGACGGAAAAGTTTACGTCAACGACCCCTGGCAGGGCGGCCAGCGCACTTACTCGTTCGCCTCTTTCAAGGCGCAGTGGGCGACCCGCAATGAGCGCGCAATAGTCGTTCAGCCGTAATAGTTATCACCCGGCCGCATTTATACAAAAAACTTTCTAGACACTAAAATAGAACAGAGAATAGTTATGGGACAATCCCGTCAACTATTCTCTGTTTTTTGATAAGAATTATTAAAATTATACTAAAGTTTAAGATGATGCTTTAATTTTGTAAAAAAATCCTCATCTGTGGTTAAGGCCTGAAATGTCTCGAGACCTTCAGCTTATTTCGCGCCAGCGGCCGAAAGCGCCTTTTTGACATCTTCGTTAACGGCGAAATTGAGCGAGTTCCTTCCTTTTTTATCTTTCGCGTTAACGTCGGCGCCCTTTTCGATAAGGAGTTTAACCGCGTCCGGTTTCGGGTTTTCAGCCGCAATCATAAGCGCGGTGGCGTCATTTTTGTCTTTAGCGTTGACGTTAGCGTTTTTCGAAAGAAGGAATTTCATCATTTCGACGTTGCCTTCTTTTGAAGCGGCCATGAGCGAGTTGACGCCGTCGGCGTTTTTAGTGTTGGGATGCAGGCCGGCTCTTATAAAAAGGGCGACGGCTTCGGTTTCGTTTTTAGAAACAGCCTCTATAAAGCGGTTATCGTTGTATTGAACGTTCGACGCTTCGAGTTTTTTGCGCGCCTCTGCCGGGGAGAGTTTTTCGATATCGGCGGAAGAGGAGGCGAGCTGTACCGACGCAGTGCTGCCGGCCTGTGCGGCTGGTGAGGCGCCTGAAATGCCCTGAGACTTTTCGGCGGCGGTTAAAATTTCTTTTATGTTATCGGCTTTAGCCGCGGCAAGCGCCGTTTCGCCCTTGTTGTTTTTGATCCGCAGGTCCGCGCCTTTCGATAAAAGCATTTTTACAAGTTCCGCGTTAGCGCGTTCCGCGGCGTAAATCAAAGCTGTATTGCCCGAATTATCTATCGCGTTGACTTCGACGGTGTTATTAAAGAGCATGCCGGCGATCTGGGCGTTGTTTTTGTCGGCGGCGGCGATCAGCGCAGAAACGCCCTGCGCGTTTTTGAAATTGACGTTCACTTTTGCCGCAAGGAGCTGCTTCACTATATCGGTCTTGCCTTCCGTGACAGAGACTATCAGCGCGCTTGAATCGTTGTCGCCTTTAGCCTCGGCGTTCGCGCCGGCGGTCAGCAGCTGTTTCAACGTTTCATGGTCGCCTTTTTTGACCGACGCGATAACCGAAGCGTCACTTACCTCAACGCCTTTGGCCGCGAGGGCTTTTTTCGCCTCGTCCCTGTTGACGGCGCCCTTGTACATACCCCATCCTATGAATATCGCGAATATAAGAATGCAGCCTATTCCAAATAAACCGTTGCCCTGAACGGGCTTTTCGGTATTGCGGACGACCGCGGCTTCCTGAACGTTTTCACCGGAATTTTTCAAATTGTTGTCTTCTGACATGCTTTACTCCTTATTTTTTAATTGAATTAATTATGCAATTACTATAAACATTCTTAAATTCTACTCATTTTTTATTAACAAACAGAAAATTTTACATTGTAATTTATCGTTATAATTTAATGAAATTTATTATATCATTTTTTTGTGTTATTTCAAGATAAATATTTTTCCTTAATATTTGACATCTGGCATAAAAAATGCTAAAATGTTTTAGTGGGAGTGATTTAAATGAAACTTAAAAGCAACGATAAAAGCGCGACTGCAGCCGTCGGCCGGCACATCAGGCTCGGCGTGAACATAGACCACGTCGCCACGCTGCGCAACGCTCGAGGCGGCGCCGAACCCGACCCGCTCCAGGCGGCCTTCATCTGCCGCGACGCCGGATGCGACCAGATCACGATTCATTTAAGGGAGGACAGGCGGCATATAACCGACCGGGATCTTGGAATTCTTTCCTGCGCGGGTTCTTTTCCAGTCAACCTCGAAATGGCCGCCGTTGACGAGATCGTCGATATTGCGGCCGAAAACGGCCCATATATGGCGACCCTGGTTCCGGAACGCCGCGCGGAGCGCACCACCGAAGGCGGACTCGACGCCGCCGGATCGCTTAAAACCCTTACAAAACAGATCAAAAAATTAAAAGACGCGGGAATACTCGTATCGCTTTTTATCGAAGCGGAGAAAAAACAGATAGAAGCCTCGATCGCGGCCGGCGCCGACGCTATCGAGATACATACCGGACGTTTCGCAGATTGTTTCAGCCGCAACGACTTCGGGGCCGAACTCGAGCGCATCGCGAAAGCATCGTCTTTCGCGCATTCAAAGGGACTGCTCGTCAACGCCGGGCACGGCCTCAACTACTTCAATGTGCGCCACATCTGCGCAATTCCTGAAATACAGGAACTCAACATAGGCCACTCGATAATATCGCGCTCGATATTTCACGGCCTGCACGAGGCGGTCGCTTCGATGAGGTCAATTATACGCGAATCGGCGCTTTGATCCGGTCGGGTTTCCTTATCCGGATGAACTATCGATAAATAAACTTTAAAACTTATAATTTTTAAAGAGTGATTGGATGACCATGAATATAAACAACAGCCTTCAACTCAAGCAGACTCAAAAACTGGTTATGACGCCCAGGCTTCTTCAGCGCATTCAGATACTGCAGATGCCTCTCAACGAGTTGTTGACCGAAGTGCAGACTCAGATACTGGAAAATCCCGTCATCGAGATACGCGACGACGATCCCGCCGGCCCGGACGCCGTACCGACGGATGCCGCCGTGGAAAGCGGTTCGGAAGACGCCGGCGGTATTGCAGAAGCGAGCGACGAAAAATACGAGCTTCTGAATCCGGAGCCCAAAGAAAGCGATATTTCGGGCGCCGACGAAAAAACCAGGGAGCAGCCGCTCGAATCGGACGGCGTGTCCGATTACGAAAAAGAACTCGAGACCGTCGAGATCGAAAGCGAAAACAACGAGATCGACTGGGAGCAGTACTACGACGACCTTGAAAAAACCACGCACCTCGAAGAAAAAGAATTCGAGTGGAGCGAGCAGGCTTCATTCGAGGTCTTCGCTTTCGCCGAAAAAACACTGTGCGATCATCTTCAGGAACAGCTGAACGCCGCGGTATTTTCCGACAGGGAGTTCAGGATCGGCAAAGTTATAATAGGCCATATAGACAGCGGCGGCTATCTGAAAGCCTCCGCCGAGGAGATCGCCGCCCATGCCGATCTTAAGGGCGAAAATATAACCGCAGGCGAGATCAACGATCTCATCGAGATCATTCAGTCGTTCGACCCGAGCGGAGTATGTGCGCGCGACGCCGCCGAATGCCTTCTGCTGCAATACCAGGCGCTCGAAGACGACACGCCGCGGCCTGAACATCTCGAAGAAATACTCAGAAACCACCTTTTCGACATTTCCGAAAAAAAATACAGGAACGTCGCGCACGCCCTTTCAATAACGGTTGAGCAGGTCCAGGAATGCGTAGATTTCATAATTAAAAACTTCAACCCCAGGCCCGGCCTCAAATATGCTTCCAGCGCCGACAATTCAGTTGTCGCACCCGAGGTTTTCATCGAAAAAAACGGCGAAGACTACGTCGTGACCGTCAACGATTACGACATCCCGCGCATCAGGCTCAATCCGCGCTACGAAAAAATACTGCGCAGCAAAAACTCCACGCCCGAGGTTATAGCCTTTATAAAAGAAAAACTGGACAAGGCGCGTTTCATACTCAAATCCATCGAGCAGAGACGCGACACCATCAAAAAGGTCGTCGAGTGCATAGTCCGCAACCAGCGCGACTTTTTCGAGCACGGCGTCTCGCATTTCAAGCCGCTCATATTAAACGAGGTCGCAAGCGAAGTCGGCCTCGACGAATCGACCGTGTCAAGGGTCACTTCGGGAAAATACGCCCAGACGCCGCGCGGCGTCCTCGAGCTCAAGTTCTTCTTCTCGGCGGGGCTGCGCACGGCGAAGGGCGAGGACGTATCCACGAAGTCCGTCAAAGACATGATAAAACAGATGGTGCTCAAAGAGCCCGCAGCCAAACCATACTCCGACCAAGCGATCGTCAACGCGCTCGCCGAAAAAGGGATACAGATCGCGCGCAGGACCGTCACCAAATACCGCGAAGAAATGAAAATATCCTCGGCGTCGAAGAGGAAGCGTTTCGACTGATGATATTTCATGAACGCCGCATTTATCGATAAAACGATCTCCGCCCATGACGGCCCCGAACGCGGAGATCTAAAGGGCTTTTTTTCGCGCCTGACCGGCGGCGCCCGGCGCTTTCGCGCAGGAGAAAAGGTACACGCCATTATATCTGGCGACATAATTACGCCGGCCCGCCGCGCCATATTCGAAACCTCTGATATAGAAGTCAGCGAGTGTGATTTCACTGATCTTTCGGCCATAGACGGCGCGGTCAGGAAAAATACGGCGTTCGCTTACTGCGAATACCCTTCGGCGCGCACTTTCCGGACATTCGATTTTGAAAAGATACATGAATTCCTGACTTATTTTAGAATAGAACTCGCATGCGGATTTTTTTTCTCGGACCCGCGCTGCTGCAATATAAACTCCGGCGCAGACTGGGCCCCGCCGGGCGATTTCAGGGCCATAAGCAAAAGCGCCGCCAACGCCCGCAGGATCTGCGATATTCTCACTCACCGGCCCGGCTTCGGCGGCCTGAAAATAGTACATGTAAACTCATCTAAATATGCCGATTATAAAAACACCCGCAAAATTTCACGGGTCGACGGAAGTTTTATCAGCGTCAGCGGAGGCCCGGTGGAAAAAATTGACGGAATTTACCGGAGCATCGCGGCGGCGCTAGGCCCCGCAGGCCTTATCACGGGCGAACTGAACGACGGAATGGAAAGTTATTACGAACTCGCAGCCGACTATATAAATTACAGGCTCTACAAATGCATGCATGGCGAAAACGGCGGCGGCGGGGATAAGCCGGGGTTCATAATAAAGGCGGGCGCCGATCCGTCTGTAATCAACGGACTTAACGAGATTTAAAGATATTAAATAAAACTGAAAACTACAGAAAGAACCTCTCAAACATGAAGATCAAAACCGGATCATACGAAGAAACATGCGGCCTCGGCAAAAAAATCGGGGCTAACATCGCCGGCAGCGTACTCTGCCGCAAATACATAATCACGCTCGACGGCGAGCTGGGAAGCGGAAAGACGGCCTTCGTTTCGGGCCTGGCGCACGGCCTCGGCATCGACGAGCACGTCCTGAGCCCGTCGTTTACGATCGTCAAAGAATACAGCGGCGGCGGATATTCGCTTTTCCATATAGACCTTTACAGGCTTTCAGATGCGTCCGAACTGATGAGTTTCGATTTTTACGAATACGTGAGCGCGGACGATTTCGTCACGGCCATTGAATGGGCCGGCAAATTCGGCGATATGAACTATCTTCCGGACCTGCCCACTGTCAAAATTTCAATCTCGCAGCACATAGAAAAGGACGAGAACCTCAGGACGTTCAAATTCGATTTCATAAACTTCGGCGATAAATTAAAGAATGAGTTCATGGCCGGACTGCTGGCATAATTTTGTCGAAACGTCTAAAACAGAGTTTGACAAAGCCGGCGACTTTTGATAAAATTAATGTGCGCGGTTTTACTGACCCTTATTGTATGTTTGAATTATTTATAGAAAAGAAATAAAAAAGAGGAAAACGGCAGGAACGTCCGCGGCCTCCGATAAAACAGAAAAGGGTTGTTATGCCGCCCGGGAAATCAGATCTGGAGCTGTAAACGATGAACGTCAATTCAGTAGTATCAAGCGAAAATAAATATAAAATACTCGCCGTCGACGATAACGAAAATAATCTCAAAATATTGAAAATGATTCTTGAAAAAGAGGGTTATATCGTCGAAACCCTCTCCGATGGAGCGAGCACTTTTTCTTACGTCAGGCAGAACAGGCCCGACATAATACTGCTCGACGTTTTAATGCCCGGCGCGGACGGTTTCGAGATATGCCGCGAAATAAAGAACGAAGAGAGCACTAAAAGGATACCGCTGATAATTATTTCGGCGCTGACCCAGCTCGACGACAAACTCAAGGGAATCGAACTCGGCGCCGACGAGTTTCTGACCAAGCCGATCAATAAAAGAGAGCTTCTGACGCGGGTAAAGACCCTTCTAAAATTCAAGCGTCTTGGAAACCAGCTCGAAAATTCGCATAACGTCATAATGTCGCTCGCTTTCGCGACCGATTTCAAAGACCCTTTCAGAAAAGGACATTCGAAACGGGTAGGCCTTTACGCGACCGAATGCGCTAAAGCGCTCGGACTGACGCGCGAAGAGATCACCGAAATAGAATTCGGCGCATATCTTCATGACATCGGAAAGGTCGGCATCCCCACCGATATACTTGAAAAAACCGAGGCGCTTTCCGACGAGGAATATGAAATTTATAATAAGCACCCCCTGCTCGGCTACGAGATATGCGCGCCTCTGGAGGCCGCTGCGCGGTCGCTTTCGATAATATTGCATCATCATGAAAAATACAACGGCACGGGATTTCCCGACGGTCTGGCGGGCGACCAGATCCCGTTCGGCGCTCAGATAGTCGCCGTGGCGGATAGTTATGACATAATGACACACGGCCTGGTCAACTGCGCCGCGATCTCGCCCGGCGAGACCATCGAAATATTAAAGAACGACTCCGGCGCGAAATTCAATCCGGAGATAGTAAAAAAATTCCTCAGCCTGCCGCTTCAGGACATAGAGCGGCTTTCGAACGTAAAAATGTTCAACAGCCTTTAATTTTTTTATATTTTCAATCGAGGGTGGATCCATGAATTTAATCGATATCATCAAAAATGCCGGAATAGTGGGCGCCGGCGGCGCCGGGTTTCCGACACACGTCAAAATGAACGCCAGGGTCGACACGATCCTGGTTAACGGCGCCGAGTGCGAACCGCTGCTGTGCAAAGATAAGGAAATGATGAAAAACTATCCCGACGAGGTCGTCGGCGGCCTTCTTCTGGCCGTGGCAAACGCTTCCGCCGGGCGAGGCATCATAGCGCTCAAGGGCAAAAACAAAGCCGCTATCGAAAAATTCAACGCCGTAATCGCGGCGAACAAGCTCGAAGACACTATAAAAATCCATATCCTCGGCGACTATTACCCGTCGGGCGACGAAGTAGTTATGGTATACGACGTTCTGGGACGCGTAGTTCCGCCGGGCGGAATACCTCTCGCAGTGGGAGTTATCGTTTCGAACGTCGAGACGTTTTACAACATATTCATGGCCTATAAAACCTCGGCGCCCGTCACCGACAAATTTCTCACGATCGCGGGCGAGGTCGAAAGACCCGTCACGCTGAAGGTTCCGGTAGGAGTTAAAATTTCAGACATCCTCGGATACGCCGGAAAGGTCCTCGTCGACGACCCCGTTTTTCTTTCGGGCGGAGCGATGATGAGCGAAGTGGTTTACGATCCCGAAACGCCGGTCACCAAAACCTCGTCCGGATATATCGTGCTTTCAAAAAACCACAGGTTCGTCCAGCGTAAAACCCAGAAGCCACAGCAGTTCAGAAAAGTAGGCAAATCGGCGTGCGATCAGTGCTCATACTGCACCGAATTCTGCCCGCGCTACCTGGTCGGCCACCAGATCGAACCGCACCGCGTGATGCGCACGCTGCTGATGAGCTCGTCAAGCGAACCGCTCGTAACCAAATGGGCCGCCAACTGCGTCGAATGCGGCCTGTGCGGATTTTATTCGTGCCCCGAAGACCTGCTGCCGAACTTCATGTGCGCTACGGCTAAGCGCGACGCAGCCGCGGCCGGGGTCAAATTCGAGGTCAAAAAAGATTTTATAAAAGCGCATCCCATGGCTCAATACAGAAAGGTGCCGACCAAAAAACTTATCGCGAAGATCGGCCTTTCGGGTTACAGCGACCACGCCGATCTCGAGCTTATCGAGATCAGGCCTAAATCGGTAACGATAAAACTGAGACAGCACATCGGCCAGCCGGCGGAACCGGTGGTCGCGGCGGGAGACGCCGTTAAAAAAGGCCAGCTGATAGCGGCCGCACCCGAAAACAAGCTCGGCGCCAACATACACGCTTCTATCGACGGAAAGGTCGCCTCGGTAACCGGCGACGCCATAATAATAAATAACATTAATCGGGGGAATTAAAAATTATGAGCAGTAGAGCGATTGGAATAATAGAATCGTCGTCGGTCGCGGCAGGATTCCTTATAGGCGACACGATGATAAAAGCGGCTAACACCGAACTGCTGCTTTTAAGATCGATCTGTTCGGGCAAGTTCGTCGCGCTCGTGGGCGGCGAAGTGGCCGCCGTCAAAGCGTCCGTAGAAGCGGGCATCGAGGCCGCCGCCCACACTATAATCGATTCTTTCGTGATACCCAACGTCCACGAATCGGTGTTCAAGGCGATAAAGGGCGCCTGCGAGTTCACGAAGCCCGACGCGCTCGGGATCGTCGAGGCGTTTTCGGTGGCCTCCCTCATCGAGGGTGCGGACGCCGCCGTGAAAGCGGCTAACGTCGAGCTCATCGAAATAAGGCTCGCCATGGCTCTCGGCGGAAAAGCCTTCTGCACCATGACGGGGTCGGTTTCGAACGTGCGCGAGGCCGTCGACGCCGCTTCGCGGGTCATAGGTGAAAAGGGGCTTCTGGTGAACGCGGTCGTTATCCCCTCGCCCAAACCGGAAATATTCAAGGAAATAATTTAGTTTATTAAAAAGCCGGACGGACGTGACTTTAATGCGAAGCGCGCAGCCGGCATCCAAACAAGACTAACGACTAATGACTGACGACTAATGACTGATAACGACACCATACTCGAAGCGAGCGATATAAAAACCTATTTCCCCATGCGGCGCGGCCTTTTCCAGAAACTGTACGGCTACAAGAAAGCCGTCGACGGCGTCAGTTTTAAAATAGAGCGCGGCGAAACGCTCGGAGTGGTGGGCGAATCCGGGTGCGGCAAATCCACGCTCGGCAAGACCATAATGAGACTTATCGAGCCGGCCCGCGGCAGCCTCTGGTATTATCCGAAGAGCGGCGGCGAAAAGAAGGAAGCCGGGATCGATTTTTTCAAGATAGATTCCAGGGCGGAACTTTTCAAATACAGGCGCAGGTTCCAGATGATCTTCCAGGACCCGAACTCAAGCCTGGACCCTAAATGGCGCGCCTGCGACATAGTCGAAGAACCGCTCATAGTCCATAACGTCTATTCCGACAGGCGGGAGCGCCTGAAATTCGTTTGCGGCCTGCTCGAGCGGGTCGGTATTTCCGCTGAAATGGCTGAGCGTTACCCGCACGAGTTCTCGGGCGGCCAGAAACAGAGAATAGGTATCGCGCGTGCTCTGGCGCTCAATCCTGAAATAATAGTAGCCGACGAGCCGGTCTCGGCCCTCGACGTTTCGGTACAGGCGCAGGTGCTTAATTTAATGCGCGAACTGCAGGCCGAATTCGGGCTGACCTATATTTTCATTTCGCACAACCTGGGAGTTATAAACCATATAAGCGACAGGGTGATGGTGCTGTATATGGGGCGCGTCATGGAACTCGCCGACGGCGAAAGGTTTTTCGAAAGGCAGTTCCATCCATATTCAAGGCTGCTGAAAGACTCTATACTCACCTTCGACGAAAGATCGAGAGATAATTTTTTAAAGAAATTCGAAAATAACGAGCTGACGCATAAAGAAGTTTCAGACCTTTCGGTAGCGGCTAAAGACGAAGTTGAAACGTCGGGAAATTATTGTTATTTTTCTCCGCGCTGCGACTATAAAACCGATATTTGTTCGAAGGAACGCCCGGTGCTTCGCGAAATCGAACCGGGACGGTTCGCCGCCTGCCATAATTGCCTTAATTGACCGCAGGCGGAAAGTAAAATGTTAATTTATTAATTATTTATAAACAAGATCATACAGCGGAGGTTTATCAAGATGAATTGCAAAAAATGCGGCGCGGACCTGCCGGAAAGCAACTTTACCGGAATATGCGGCAAATGCGCGTTTTCAATATTTCAGAACGCCCGCACCGAACCGCTGCGCCCCGTGCGCGAAAAAAGCGCGCCGGACGCGGATACACGCTCCGACAGACAGGCGTCGGCCCCGTCCGATTCGCGGCAGCAGGCGCCCTACGAACAGTCCCAGCAGTCGGACCTCAACGAGGAGATCGAGATCACCATCCTCAACGGCTTCATCAACGACCAGTATATGCTCGGAAAGGTCCTCAACGAAGGTTTTAACGAAAAGATGCTTCACAACATCTATTCGAAGCACATCTTCAGGATGATACAGGACGTCTACGCGGGCGTCGGCCGCGAAAAGGTCGTCGACGCGATAATAATCAGAAACAAACTCGAGCAGAACAAACTTTTCGACGATAATATGAAAAGATTTTTTGACCTGGTGACGCGCTCGAAGGTGCCTCAGCTTTCACAGGTGATGGCTTATCTTAAGATACTTCGCGAGGAGAGCTCGAAAAACCAGCTGCGCGAGATCACCCACCGCATAAATAATTTTCTAAAGGGCGTCGATAAAGACGGCCAGATGAGCTTCATCGATTTTTCGAGCGAGATAACCAAAGAGATACGCGACATCCAGAGGGCGCAGTCCAAAAAGGAAATACAGCTCATCAAGGCGCAGATGATCGAGATCGCCCAGGACATCAACCTGCGCGAGGTCGAAGGCGAAAAAGACTGCCTGGGCTATTCGCTCAAGCCGTTCGGCGATCTGAGCAGCGCAATATCGGGCCTCAGGCGAGGCTTTTTATACGGCATAGCCGGCGCGCCCCGCCGCGGCAAAACCAATTTCACGCTCGAACTGGCCACTCTCGTCGCGTCGAACAGCAAAAAGCCTGTCCTTTTCTTCACATGGGAGCAGACCAAGAAAAACCTTACCTACAGGCTTCTTGCGAAAGAAACCAGGATAAACCCCGACACGCTCCAGCGCCGCCGCATAAAAGGCGTACCTGAAAACGACATGAAATTCGCCCAGGGCTGGGTCAAGATGGAGCAGTACATGGACTGCCTTTACGTCATAGAAGGCACCAAGGAAGACACCGTCGACAGGATCAAGGCGCACGCGTATAACGCCATGCAGGACCACCAGACCGACGAAGTCCTGATCGTGTGCGATTACATCCAGAAAATGCCCATCGCCAGAAATTACGATTCCGAAAAATTCAGGGTGGAAGAGATCTCCACCGATCTCAAGCGCCTCACCATCGAGCTCAACTGCCCGCTGATCATCATCTCCTCCCTCAATAAAGAAGGCTGTATGATAGAGGTCACCGAAAACGACGACGAAAGGCCGGGCCTTTATCACTGCAAGGGTTCGGGCGACATCGAATACGATCTTGACTGCGCGATGATATTGAGCAAAGACTGGGGCGACTCGAAGGAATTATACAACCAGATGTCTCATCTGGCCGAATCGATGAACAAAGACGCGATACACCTTCCCAAAATAGACATATTGAGCCTTCACCTCGACAAGAACCGCGACGCGCCGGAAGGCAAATCTCCGTGCGTGCAGTACTTCTTCTTCATAGAAGAAAACAGGTTCTTCGAGCTCGGCTTTAAAGAAGCCACCAACGCCTACCGGTTCAGCCGCATAGAGTCGCTTTTGAAAAAGCTCATGAACGAAGGCTTCGTCAAATTCCGCGATATCGAAGGCGGGCCGCATAAAACGCTTATGGAACAGGCCAGCGATATCAGCGGCGCTCCCAATCAGGACATGCGCCCGAAGATCAGGCTGAAAAGATAAATGTTTGACTCTTAATATCGTTTTTGGTATAATCAATCACGGAAAAACGCGAACGCGAAATTTGCATATTTCACATTTGCAAAAATTCGAAATAAAATTTTTATAATTTTCAAATATATATAAAATGAATGTAAAGCGGGTGGTATGTATTAAACTCAAACCTGAAGTCGAACAGATCGTAATGAGTCAGAATCATGAAGAAACGCACTGCAAGAGCTGCGGACGGTACGTCGGCGCCCTGGAAGTCTGTCCGTTCTGCCGCAGCTTCAACCCTAAGAGGCTTTCCGTGCGCCTGGTCAAGTATTTAACGCCCATCATATCAGTGCTTGGCCTGTTCGTGCTCCACTACATCGGCATTCACTACGGCAATCCCGAGGTCAAACTCGATTCGCTGACCAAGCGCAGCAATTTCGCCCAGGTCAGCGTAAACGCGACCGTTAACGGGCCCCTGCGCTATTACGCCGCTACCGGAAAAGGCGAAAACGCAGGCGGATCGGCCGAATTCGAAATAGACGACGGCAGCGCACTCATGCTCGTGCGCTGCTACGACGACGCCACGCGCGAAATGGCCGAATTTAAAAAACTTCCGGCATTCGGCGATAAAATCAAATTACGCGCCAGTTTTCAGTATAAGGGAAAGGGCGGATTCCTGATACTCGGCTCCGAAAAGGGCATAGAAATCGACCGTCCGAAACCTGAAAAAGCCGTTCCTATAAAGCTCGTCACCGAAAACGCCGGCGAAAAATTCAAGCGCGGCGATACGGTAAAATTATCGGGACGCGTCGCCTCGGTCGACAGTTCCAGGTACGAGATGAATATTGAATTAGAAGCCGCCACGGCGGAAAACACTATAACCGCGTCACTGCCGCTTTCGGTCCTGCAGGCCTATAAACTCGCGAAAGAAAACGCAGACGAATGGAGCGGAGCGCCTAAAGAAGGCGAGCTCGTGACGGTCACCGGAGCGCTCGAGCAGCGCGGCAAAAAAGACGAAAAATACTTCGTCGTCATACTTCCATCGGCGGAAAGCGTCACGAAAGCTGACGAAGAAACTGTCAGAAAAGACAACACTCTGTAGTTGAAAAACAGTAAAATGGAGGACGGCTTTGAGCAATCAAGATAATTTCGAAATAGATACCCAGGTGGCGGCCGAAGAGGCCGTGGACCTGAATATCCCTGAAAAATGCCCCAGCTGCGGGCGCGAAAATACCGAGCGCAGAAAAAGATGCGCCTACTGCTGTACGCTGACGCCGCCGCGCGAGCGCATAACCCTCAGAGCGATGAACCTTTCGACGATCGTGCTTTTCATCGCGGCGCTGGTTTACTTCGTGATAGCGGTCACTTTGAGCCCGCAATACACTCCCGTTTCAGGCCTCGGCGAAAGCATGAATTTCCAGCACGTGCGTATACTCGCGAAGGTCCGTTACATCAGCGAATTCAAAGATAAATATCAGAAACGCTCCACCATTCAGCTCGAGCTCGAAGACTCGAAATCGGGCGGCGGCGACGATTACGAAGGCCGCATCAAACTCAAGGCGGAAGGCGAAGTGGCGCGAGAGCTCAAAGAAAAAGGCCTCATGCCGGCCCGCGGCGACGTCGTCGACGTATCGGCGACCCTTTTCGCCGGAAAAGGCTACCGCACTCTGAGCCTGGGCACCGCCGAACTCCTGAAGGTCGTCGACAAAGCCAGCGAAGCGGCCGTGGTTGAAACGGACGTTAAATCGCTCATCGAAAAGCCGGAAAGTTTCAAAAACAAAAAAGTGAAAATAAAAGAGGCCGTCATTAAAGCGAAGCGCGGCAAGCTCGTGCTCGAAGTGAGCGGCCCGGACGACGCGGCCGGAACGCTGGTTATCTTCGGCGTCGACCCGTCCGGATATAAAGAAGGCCAGAAAATATCCGCCAGCGGACTTTTCGTCTATTACGAACGCGGCGGCTACTGGGAGCTCAAGATCACCGAAGACGAAAGCGACTCGATAGTCGTTCTGAATTAACCGGACGGATAAAAGATAAAGGAGAGGATCATAAAACATGGAAACATCTCTCGTAATATATTCTATCATAGCCTCGCTTATAGGCGTCTTCATCGCCATGCTGGCCTCGGCCATACCGGGGCTTCACATCTATAACGTCATCGCGCTCACGATGCTTCTGGCGTTCGCGGCGGCCGACATTTTCGCGGCCCTTCACCCGATCGTGCTCACCGGGTTCATGCTCGGCATGGTCGTCGGGTTTTCGATGCTGTTCACGGTCTCGTCGCAATACTTCCAGCCCAACGACGAAAGTTTCCGCTCGATAATGCTTCCGCACGAGCGCTTCCTGCTCGAAGGCAGGGCGCACGAAGCGGTAATGCTGGGCGCGCTCGGAAGCCTTATCGCCATTTTCATAATAACGCTTTTCTTCCCGCTTATACCGTCGTTTTTCGCCACGGTGCGCCTTCTGGTTCAGCCGCATGGCTACTGGCTGGTCGGAATGGTCATGTTCTTCATACTCATGACCGAATGGCCCAAGGACCACGGCGTCGGAAAAACCGGCTGGCAGAAGTTCTGGGACGGCTGGGTGCAGCTTCTTATGGGTTATTTCACCTTCATAGTGGCAGGCATACTCGGAATGTTCGTTTTCTACCGTACGATAGTTCCGGTGGAGAACGCCTTCCAGTCGCTAATGCCCTTATTCGTAGGACTTTTCGCCGTACCTTCACAGATAATGACGTTCATGACGAAGGTCAAGGTGCCTAAACAGCACATCTGCGAATCGGTCGAATCGGCCCCGCACGACGTTATGCGCGGCACCGCTTCCGGCTTTCTGGCGGGCCTTTTCGCGGCTCTGGTTCCCGGCATGACGCCGGGCCCCGCGCTTTTATGCACGGGCCACCTCACCGTCACATCCGGCGAGCGTCAGTTCCTCATCGGCGGCGGCGTCGGACGCGTTTTGTATTATGTCGGCGCGCTCATGCTCTTTTTCATGCCGGGCGTTTTCATGAGGCGCGGCGGAGCGGCCATCAATATCAGCCTTTTCTTCGTGCCGGAAACGCCGGAGCAGTTCTTCCTGATATCGGGAATCATCGCCCTGACCGGCGCGGTTTCATTTCTTCTGATCGGCTGGTTCTCGAAGGCCTGCGCATATCTTGTCGAAAAGATCGACTATAACTGGTTTTCAGCTCTCGGCTGCGTGATACTGATCATATTGACCATACAGATCACCCACTGGCAGGGCTTCGTGCTTCTCAGCGTCGCCACGGCGCTCGGGCTCGTCCCCAACATGTGGCATTCGCGAAGGCTCAACCTTCTCGCGGTGCTGATGGTGCCGGTATCGCTTAATATGTCGGGCGCAGGTCCCGCTGTAGCCAGATTTTTCGGCTTTTATTAAAACCCGGTAATCGAGGTAATATGGACTCATTCATCAAAGCTTTTATGCTCGGGCTCAGCCTGAGCCCCGTATGCCTTTTTACATGCACGCCGCTCGTCGTACCTTACGTTCTGAGCGAGGGTAACGGTTTCATGCGCTCGCTCAGCGTAAGCCTGAACTTCCTGCTTGGAAGGTTCATGGGCTATTTGTCGGTCGGCGCTTTTGCGTGGTACGTCAGCAAGGCGATCTTCAGAAACGAATCAATTAAAGATATTATAAGCGGAATATCATTTTTTGTTCTGGCCGCCTTTCTGGTCCACCACGCGCTGGTTAAAAGTAAAAACGGCTCCTGCGGCTGCGGAGCCGAAACCGGCGGATCGGCCGGACCCGCGGCGGGCTTTTTTTCAAAAACTGCGCTCGGCCTGGGGTTTTTAACGGCGTTCAACATCTGCCCGCCCATACTGATAGCGGTCTTCGAGGCGGCCAATAAGCGCGGCCTTATGAACGCAATGCTTTTTTACGTCGCCTTTTTCGCGGGCTCTTCCATCTATTTCGCCATAGTGCCGTTCCTGGGCGCGGCGTGCCGCGGCAAAACCGCCGTTAATATCGGCAGGGTATGCGCGGTGGGGATCGGCGCCTATTACCTCTACCAGGGCGTTTTTAAAACCGTCAGCGGCATGGCTGCGGCGTGGAAGTAAAAATTTTAAAGATCATATTTTAATATTCAAAAACAATAATATTTAATCTTAAATAAGGTCCGGAGAGAAAATGGGTTTCGTCATCGGTATGGCAGGCCATGTCGATCATGGCAAATCAAGCGTCATAAAGGCGCTCACCGGCATCGTCACCGCGCGCCACCGCGAGGAGATCGAGCGCGAGATAACCATCGACATAGGGTTCGCCCACATCGCCATCGACGGCATCGGTCCGGTTTCGATCATAGACGTCCCGGGCCACGAGGATTTTGTTCACAACATGCTCGCGGGAATTTTCGGCGCGCGCCTCGCGCTGCTGGTCATCGCGGCGAACGAGGGCATCATGCCGCAGACTGTGGAACATTTCGACATACTCAATTACTGCGGAGTTTCTAAAATTATCGTCGTGCTCAATAAAGCCGACCTCGCCCCCGAATACGATATCGAATACCGCCGGATGGAGGTCGAGGAATTTTTGAAGGGAACCAGGTTCGAAAATTCCAGGATCGTCGCGTTTTCTTCGGCGAGCGGAAGCGGAGCCGAACTGCTGATTTCAACTATAAAAGAAGAGATCCTCGAACTCAATAAAGCCGGCGACACGCGCAGCGATAAACTGACGCTTTATCCCGTCGACCGCGTTTTCGAAAAAGCGGGCTTCGGACAGATACTGACCGGCACTCTGATCGAGGGCCGCCTCGAAAGCGATAAAGTTTACCCGATCATGCCTGACGGCGAATGCAAGGTCCGATCGCTCGAATCGCATTCCGCGAAATTCAGCGAGGTGTCCGGCAATATCCGGGCCGCGGTCAACATCACTAAAACGCGCGACGCCGAAATCAGGCGCGGATCTTTTATAGTTTCCGACGAAATCGCCGCGCTGCACAGATTCTTAACGGTTAAAATCTCGGCATCAAAAAATTTGAAACACAAGATAAAAAGCGGAGCGGCCGTTAAATTTTATTTTTATTCAGCCTGCTATCCAGCCAAATTGAGACTTCTCGAAAGATCCTCTCTGGAAGCGGGAAACGAATGTTACGCGCAGATAGTTTTCGATGAGCCATGCTTTAGCCTGCCATTCAAGCCTTTTATCGTCAGGACGCATACCGACGAAGAGACTATCGGCGGCGGACTCGTCCTGGAAAGGTCGAACAGCTTCATCAAAAATAAAAAAGCAGTTCTTCAAAGGGTTGCGATATTCAAAAACGCGGGCGCGGCAAGCAGTGAAAACGAACTGGCCGCGGCTTATTTTGCCGGTGAGGCGGCGCGGCGCGGCTTTATTGAAATAACCGAAGCCTGCGCGGCGTTTAAAATCCCGAAGGAAAAAATACCGGAGGCCGTATCCGTGATAAAGCCCGCCGATAAATATTTCTTGATCAAAGACAGGCTTATCACGGGCGAAAACATTGTAAAAACTTTTAAATCGGCCGTTATAGACAAACTCGGCGCTCACCTCAAAGCGAACAGTCTGATCGCCGGGCTTTTAAAACCTGATATTATCAAACTTTGCGCGGGCGGGGCGCTTGACGACAACGATAACCTTTTTTACTCTCATCTGATAGACGTGCTTTCGGCCGAAGGCGCACTTAAAAACGCCGAAGGAATTTTGTCCATTGCCGTCCAGGTTAAAGGTACGGGAAAAAAACTCGACGGCGACTCCGAGATCATAAGGCGCAAGATCATGAAATCCTTCGACGCCGAGCCGCTGACCCCGGCGACTCTTGACGGCGCGAAGGCGGCGGTGCCTAAAAACCAGGCCGATCTTTTCAACAAAGTCGTAAAATTTCTGGAGAACGAAAAAGATATTTTTAAAATATTCGAAAATTATTATATTACATCCGGTCAGCTCGAAAAATATCATAGTGCGATAAAAGAAATTATCAGGCTGAAACCGTCTTTCACGGTCATCGATTTCAAGGATAAAACCAATCTGTCCCGAAAATACGCGGTGGCGATCCTCGAATTTTTCGACAAAACCGGCGTTACGGTGAGAAAAGAAAACGAAAGATTTTTAAAGTAAAGATTTATTCTTTAAAATGACGTCCGGCGTCACAAGCAAAATAAAAAGGATCGGCCTTTTATTTCGAACTGCCCTTGTAGATGAGTGCCGTCGCGTAGGCGGCCATGCCTTCGCCGCGGCCCAGATGTCCCATTTTTTCATTGGTGGTGGCCTTTATCCCGACTGCCTCCGGATCTATCTGAAGCACGCTCGAAATTTTTTTCTTCATATCGACTACATGCGGCGATATTTTTGGCTTTTCCGATATCAAAACCATGTCGACGTTGATGATCTTGAAATTATTGTTCGCCAGAAGGCCTTTTACCTTTTCAAGCAGCTTCAGGCTCGAAATGTTCTTGAAATTATTGTCGGTGTTCGGAAAGTAATATCCTATATCGAACAGGCCCGCCGCGCCCAGAAGCGCGTCCATCAGCGCGTGTATCATCACGTCGGCGTCAGAGTGGCCGTCGAGCCCGAAATCGCACGGGACTTTAACGCCGCACAGCATCAGCGGCCGCCCCGCCTTGATCTTATGAGTGTCGTATCCGATCCCCGTTCTTAAATTTAATATGTTCATGTGGCTCATTAAAAATTCCGTCCTTCATGGATTTTAATAATTTAAGGGATTTTACCACGAAATAATTATATTGTCAAAAGTCTTTCACTGTTAATTTTTATCCGCCAATGCCCGCACGTTCAAGGACCTCCGCCTCCAGCTCCAGTTTGCTTGAAAAACCTATTCTGTCGCCGTTTTTAACAATATGCTTCGAGCCGCGCTCCAGTTCGACGCCGTTCAGAAAAGTTTTATTCACGGCCTCCGGCAGGGGAATTATATAAAAATCTCCGTTCTCGAAAACAAATCTGGCGTGTCGTCTTGAAACGGTATTGAATTTTACGCAGTCGATATTATCTTTGTACCCGCTCATGGCCGAGCATTTCGGCTGGTCCGACCGCGGAGGGCTGCATCTGTCGCAGCGGCCCAGAACGGCGCCGGCGGCGACCGTAATGACGATCCCGTCTTTTTTCGAACGCAGGACCAGCCCTGGCCGGCCGTTTTCAACATCAGGCCCCGCGCCCTGCACGGGAGAGCTTCCGGGCTGACGGCACGCCGAAACGCCCGAAAGATCGGCCATGCAGCAGTCGCATATCAAAGCGTAATGGGGGTTGGCGACTTTGCATTCAGGGCATATCTTGACCGTCGCAACTCCGCCACCGCGGTCGAATGGCGTTTCATTCGCGGTGCCGGCACACTTTACGGCGACGCCGGATACGTCGACGAAACAGTTCGCGCATATCGCCTCGGACTCAGCGTTCGCGGCGCCGCATGCGGGACATTTTTTGTAAAATTTCGGTCTTTCACTCATATTTCAATGCTGTAAACGCCATTATCCTCTGAAAAAGACCTGACGGAAAGTTCGGTTATACTGCCGTCTTCATCGCCGCGGTCGATCAGCATATCAAAAAGCGCCCTTGAAAGCGGGTTTAAAAAAACGGTTTCGATCCTGTTGCCGATCCCGCGGCCGCCGTTGGTAAGATCGCTTACGCATACGCGGCAGATTTCAGAGCGTATCTGCTGCGGCAGAACCAGTTTTATGCCGTTGTGATCGAGAAGCCTCGCCAATATATTGTCGATTATCTTATCGAAAATTTCAGAGGCGACCTTTTCGCGTATGAAATCGAATACGATTATATTATCGCCTATCCTGTTGAGTATTTCAGGCCGCCCGAGATTCAGCTTGAAATATTTATCTATCTGCTCGCGTACCTTCGCTTCGACCTCGCCAAAAGGCATTTGCGGATCAACGTTAAGCGTTTTATTTCCGGAACCGTTCTGATTATAAATGCCTAGATTCGACGTGAAAATGATTATGCTCTCCGAAAAATAAACCGTATTTCCGGAACCGTCCGTGAGCCTTCCGTCTTCTAATATCTGCAGGAATTTATCGAGTATCTTCGAATGCGCTTTTTCTATCTCGTCAAAAAGCACCACTGAAAATGGTTTTTCGCGTATCGCGTTGGTGAGCTCTCCGCCCGCGTCGTATCCGACGTAGCCCGGCGGGGCGCCGAGGAGCCTCTGATCGGAATGCTCGGCGGCGAATTCGCTCATGTCGAACCTTATATAGGCCCTTTCATCGCCGAAAATCAATTCAGTGACTGCCTTGGCGAGTTCGGTCTTGCCCGTTCCGGTGGGCCCGGCGAGAAATAAAACCCCGCGCGGCTTGCCTGAATTCTTCGAATGCGCGGCGCCGCTGAGGCCCGTGACGGACCGCTTGATCACGTCGAGCGCCTTGGTTATGGCCTGCGGCTGGCCCTTGATGCGATTTTCGATGTGAGCGCGGGCGTTTTTTATTTTTTGCTTATCGAGCCTTGCCCAGGGGTCTTCGGCGACGCCTATTTTATAGCGCCTGACGGCCTCGGCGACCTTGTCGAATTCAAGGCCTTCTCGCCTGGCAAGCTGCGTGATAGCCATGATATCGGAGTTGTACATGCCCTCGGTGGCTTCCGAAAAAATATTTACAAGTTCCCGCTTCAAACCGGGATCGCATTCGTTGAAACCCTTTATGGCCTTCGATACGATCGTTATGAAAGGCTTCCTCATCATAAAATCGGGCCTTGAAATATTGACCTGCCTTATCCGGGGATTATTGACGTAAAACCATGAAGGAAAATCATTTTCCTTGTCGCATATCCAGAATATCGGATTGAATTTGGGGCTTCTGTCCTTTTCGGATATGTGCGGAAACGCGGTATATGATAGTTTTAAAAAAGACGAAAAAAAATCTTTTTCCTCGACGGACAGCGACGATGAGCTTATAGTTATCCGCGAAGCGAATTCGACGAAAACGGCTATGAAAGAGTCTTTAAATTCGACCATTTTTTTGATGTAGTCGAAGGCCTTGACGATCGAACATGCGAAATATCCGTCTTTGAAAGTGATCCCGAAATTATCGTAAAAAAAGCCGGCAACTTCCTTTTCGCTTTCAGGCGTAACGTTTTGCGCCAGCGAAAATCCGTCGATCGGATCGTAACTGATAAAATACCGGAATCCCTCGGTTTGAAGGCTTTCCATCATGTAAAACTTCAGCTGAAGCGGGACGACCTTTTCCTGGTTATAAAAGGGATAAATATCGCGGATATTTCCGGAAAGAATGAATTGAGACTTGATATTGATAAATCGTTTGATATCTTTGACCCATCGCGGAATAATCTGCTCAGCCATAAAACGAATCTCCCGAAATAAAATAATCTCAAATTATTTTAACAGACGAACCCGCTAAAGTCAAGGATTTATTTACGATGGAAATGTTGTAATAAGCATTGAAAATAGTTAATATTTCTGATAAATTCGACGCAAATATAAAGATATTAAGATATTCTAATTAACTCGTCTTTATTTACCCGCAAGTCGGACGGTTCTATCGGCCTCGATTATCTCGTCGAGAGAAGGCCCGGCGACAAATCGTTTCGCGTGTTTTTTCATCGCGGCGGCGATCCGCTTTGGAATATCGGTGAATTTGATCTGCCCGGCGAGGAATTTTTTGACGGCGGCCTCGTTGGCGGCGTTCAATACGGCGGGCATGGTGCCGCCTTTTCCGGCGGCGGAATATGCGAGCGCGAGGCACGGAAAGCGTTTCAGGTCGGGCGCCTCGAAAGTGAGCGTGCCGGCCTTTACGAAATCGAAAGGCCTGATATAATCGACGCTCAGGCGTTCCGGGTAGGACAGCGCGTAGTTGATGGGAATGCGCATATCGGGATAGCCGAGCTGCGCGAGCACGGAGCCGTCGGTCAGTTCGACCATAGAATGTATTATGGACTGCGGATGGACGACGACAGAGATCTCGTCGAGGCAAAGGTCGAAAAGCCACATGGCCTCGATGACCTCGAGCCCCTTGTTCATCAGGGTCGCCGAATCGACGGTGATCTTGGCGCCCATGCTCCAGTTGGGATGCTGCAGCGCGCGCGCCACGGTTACTTTTTCAAGGTCGGCTTCAGGCAGGTTTCTGAAAGGGCCTCCGGAGGCGGTTATTATGACGCGCCTGACCTCGGAGCGCTTTACGCCCTCGAGCAGCTGAAAGATCGCGCTGTGTTCGGAATCGATGGGAATAACGCGGACCTTTTTGCGGCGCGCCTCGCTCATCACTATCGAGCCCGCGCAGACGATAGTTTCTTTATTGGCAAGGCATACCTTTTTACGTTTTTCAATCGCTGCCAGCGTAGGCAGCAGGCCGATGCCGCCCACTACCGAAACGACGACCGTGTCGGCATGTTTATTGGAAGCGGCCGTGATGTTGCCTTCTTCGCCCGAGTAGACCGGAATGCTTATTTTAAGGCGCTTCAGTCTGCGCGCGAGTTCTTCCTTCGCCTCCGGCGAATATACCGACACGAAAGAAGGATTGAACTTTTTTATCTGCCCGGTCAAAAGCTCGACGTTGCTGTTGCATGTAAGGCCGCGCACGCGGTATTTAGAAGGGTTGTTGGCGATAACGTCGAGCGTCGAGACCCCGATCGAGCCGGTGGAACCGATTATGACAATATCTTTTCCCATACGGCCGCCCTTCGGGTTTTTGTGAGGAATATCTTGTAGGTTTTGGAATATTTGCGGTGCATTTCGGCCTGTATCTTTTCAAAATGCGCGGCGAGCGCCTCGGGCGTTTCACGCGGGTCGAGAAGCGCGTACATGGAAGATCCGGAGCCGGTCATAAGCACGTTCTTATAGCCGAACGAGTAAAGCGATTCTTTAAGGTCGCGTATCTGGTGCTTTCTAGCAAAAACGGGCTCTTCGAGTTTATTGTAAAGCGCGGGACCGATGCCGGTAAAATTCGCGCCTCCGCCGCCCAGAAGAGCGGCCGTCTTTTCGGCTCGCGCCAGGGCCGACGCGCGCGCCTTCTCCTCAGCTTCCGGCTTCATGTTCGAAAGGTCGTACTTGACGAAATTTTTAACGGCGCTGTATGCGTCGCGCGAAGAAACCTCGAAATTAGGATAAACGATGACCAGCGGCCACGGACTGAAATCGTAAGACGCATGGATCTTTTCGCCGATGCCGGCCGCCAGGGCCGCTCCGCCCCTGAGAGTGAAGGCGACGTCGGCGCCTACGCGCTCGGATATGGCTATAAGCGTCTCCTCGGAATAGCCGAAGCCGAACAGATAATTGAGTGATCGCAGCGCTGCGGCCGCGTTCGACGACCCTCCGCCGAGGCCGGCGCCGGTAGGTATTTTTTTATCGAATAATATATAAACATAAACTTTTTCATTGAGCTTTCCGAACGCGACGTGCGAAAACAGCTTCTTGACAGCTATCGAAACGGTATTGAGACCGTCTATCGGAACGCTGTAGCACTTTTCGGTATCTTCCTCAGTAACCATTATAAGTTTGATGTTTTCCGCCCCGAGATTTATCGAACCGGATGATATTTTCTTATAGGGCAGTCTGAAAATTTTTGCGACATAATCGGGTTTATGCTCGATCTTCGAAACGTAAAAATGAAGATGGTCGCACAGCTCTATGCTCGAAAAAAGCGTCACTATCTCGTGGTAACCGATCGGTTCGGGCATTTTTCTGACAACGTCTAAAAACAGGTTTATTTTAGCGTACGATTTCACCTTAAGAGCTTTATTGAAAATTATATTAGCTTCCATGATTATTCAACACCACTTTTCGCTTTCATAATTGATTTTAAATAATCCAGGTCCTCCGGCGAGGTGATCTTTAAATTATTCGAAGGCGCCCTGTAAATTTTTACTTTGTAGCCGAAATGAATCGCCAGCGAGGACTCGTCGGTAAAAGCGGGCCCCGCCGAAAGGACGGACCTTTCAAGTTTGCCGAAGCAGCTGGTTATCGAACCGAGGCTGAATATCTGCGGGGTGGCGACCCGGTAAATTTTATCGCGGTCTTCATAACCCTCGATTAAACCGTCTTCGCCGGCTCTGCACAGCGTATCGTGCGACGGCGAGGCGAAAACCATTCCGGCGAGAAGTCTGTCTTTTGACGCGCCTGCAATAAACTCTTCCAGAGCCGGTTTTAAAAGCTCCACCGCGAAGTTCGGCCGCGCTCCGTCGTGGATTATCACGACCGAATTATCGGAGCAGCCGCCCGCTATTTCAATGATTTTTTTCAGGCCGTTGAGTATGGATGCGGCCCGTATCGCCCCGCCAACGGCTTTATAGAGCGGCATCGCACCGTGACCGGAGCCCGAAGCGCCCTTATAAATTTCATCGAAAAGCCTTTCGTCGCGCTTCGCGACGACCGTGACCGCGGCGTCGATAAAACCGACGGCACCGAATTTATCTATAGAATGAACTATAACCGGCGAGCCGTTCAGATCGGCGTAAACCTTGTTAACGCACGCCGCCGCGCCCATTCTGACCGCGCTTCCCGCCGCCGCTATCAGGACGTATATCTTATATTCGCGGCCTCCGAATGAAAACATAACGCCTCCAGGAAGTACCCGCCGGGTTTGCCGCAGCGGCCATGAAAGGCCGCTGCCGGTTCGTTACTCGGCTTTATAAATATATTCGTCGTTTTCCTTGACGATCTCTTTCATCGCGATAAGCGCGTCGAGCATTTTAGTTATCTGTTCGACTTTGTTATTGGCGCCGAATATATATTCGCTCACCAGCGGAAGGTCTTCGGTCCTGACGTTGGTTATCTTGATGATTCTTTTAAGATATAAAATATCGAGTTTCTCGCGGATCTCGCTTATCGGGCAGTTAATGCGCATCGGCTGGGAGTAGGTTATATAAGAGGAAGCGTCCATGCCCTCAAAAACGCCCGTAAATTTAAGCGCGGTAAAGATATTGGATATCGAGCTCTTGCTGAACGTGTTTTTATTGCGGTGATAAACCTCGCGCGCCAGGAAATTGAGCGTGCGTTTATTTGTGTCGCCGAAGCTCGAATACACGTCGATAAAGTTTTTGACAATGGATTGTTTCATGGACGGATTGATATATATGCCCATCCGCTTCAGGCCGCGCTCTATCTGATAGCGCTTCGAGTAGGAGAACATATTGCCCGCAAGGAAGAATTTTCCGGATTCGCAGGCCAGATCGATGGCGTGCCTGAAATCTTTAATATCGTATTTTTCAAATTTGATCGACGGATAACTTTTGTCGAAAAGCCTCTTGACCCTGTCAAGCCTGGCCGCCTTGTCCGCCAGTTCGTGCTTTTCGAAAAGCTGAATGAAGAAATTAATGAAATTAGCCTGCTTAAAATTGACGCCGATATTGATCGATTCGCCGCGGCCGTCGCCTTTCATGGCATCGTAATCGCCGTCCTGCGGCTTATGCTCGTCGCCGTTGGCGAACTCGCCCTCGGCGGAAGGGCGTACGCCTATTTCCGTCTGACTCCAGGTCATTTCGATGGCGCGGATAAGCGATTCGGCGTTTTTGAAATCGCTCTTCTCGAATTTAAAGGAAGGGTCGAAATGCTTTATGGTGGCCATCATATTGTCCATGGTCGGCTTTATGCCCCGGTTTTTGATGACGCCGTAAGCCTTTCTGGCCAGCAGCATGTAATAATCGCGGTGGTCTAGCGGAGGCGGTTCTTCGCTCTTGACGAGGTGCTCATAAAAAATGAAGCGGTCGCAGACCTTCGCGAGCAGTAGCGACGTGTTGTTTTTAGACGCTATTATGACGACGAATTTGCCGTATTCCTTGAGCTTAAGCACGAGCGGAATGAAGTCAGCGTCGCCGGTAACGAAAACGAAGACGTTGATGTTCGGCCGGGTGAAAACGACCTCCATGGCGTCGACCGTTATGGTGATGTCGTTGCCCTGCTTGTCGCTCAGATTGAACCTGGGCCTGTCGATGAGCTCGACCGAATATGACGACATCTCCGGCCTGTAAAGGGCGTCGCGCACCCAGTCGCCGTACGCCCTTTTTTTAACCACCCATCCGAAGTTGTCGGAGTAATCGAAGATTATCCTGGGATCGACCTTCTGGTTGTCGTAATCGAAAAATACCGCTACCTGAGAGTTCCTTTCTTCCATCACCATTAAAAGAAAAGGGTCGTGCCGAAATTAATGAGTTTGGAGCTGTCGCGCCTGCCGGCGGGATAAGCGTCGCCGGGTGAGAATACGCCGTAGTTGACATATATGAGCGTATCCGAAAAAAGGCGCCAGGTGAGGTACAGATCGTAGCCGGTGCCGAGATTTTTGCTGGCGACGGTGGCGAAAGCGTCTGAAACGGCGCCGTTAGCGTCATCTTTATTGTAGATCATGTATTTCGCGCCGAGCTGCATCTCTTTGAAGTATTCTGATTTATAGAACGGTTTGATGAATCCGCCGAACTTGAAGACGTTGATGTTCGAAAGACGCGGATGCAGCGCCAGGCCGAGATCGTAAACGCCGTAGGGCATGAAGTTCTTATCGTCGGTGCCGGCGAGATTGCCGCCGACGACGTTGGTGACCGAGGCCCTGTCGGGATCGCCGGACGCGTGCGCGTATTCGAGCGTCAGGAAGGGTTTGTATTTGTTTTTCTGGAAGTAATAATCGGTGCCGAGGTAATAAGAGTTCGCTTTTATGTCATCGGTGCCGGTCACAGCGTTCGTGGAAGCGGTTTTTCCGTTCTGAACGACGTATTCGAAATAATACGGCCAGTTGGGCTTGAAGCTGCCTTCGAGACCTGCGCCGTAGTAATTGGCGTCATAGGTGTATTCTTTGGCAACGTAAGGTATTTTCACTTTGCCGTCGCGCTCGGCGAGTATATAGCCGTAAACCTTCTTGTTCTTCAGTCCGAGATAGTCGGCCTGTACGCCGTAAAAATCGCGATAGCTGCGGTTGAGATAACCGGCGTTGCTCTGGTCTGAGTTGGTTTCGCGCGGCTGGGTGCGGGCGCCGAAGCCGGCGAGGACCCATTTCGGATATAATTTTTCGATGTGCAGGCCGTCGCTGATACCAGCGTAAGTGAAACCGCGGCCAACCCTGAGAAACTGGCGGCCTATCCTGATATTGGTGTCGGGCTTGCGGTTGAATGTATAGTAGAGCATGTCGAATTTGAGGCCTATGTTCTTCGAGTTGGGGGCGGCGAGGTTGTTGTCGCCTTTAAGGTTGAGCCGGCCGTAGCGCGCTCTCATGTAGTAATTGTCGTTATTTTTGAGGCGTTTGGAGATCCAGAAGCGAAGATCGGGAGCATCGGCGCCGGTCGGGGAATCCAGGACGGCCGAGTTCTTATCTTCGTCGATGAACTTATAATAGTTGTAAGCGAAAACGAAGCCCCAGCGGCTCGAAAGGTCCTGCGGCAAAAGATAGGTCATATCATTTGAAGCGAACATCAGGTTGGATATATCGGATGAAACGGGAACGCCGCTCAAGCCGGAACGGACGTTTTCACTTCTCATGTCGGACGCGTCTGAGGTATTCGAAGCGGCGGGTTTTACGACCGGGTCAGGCTGGCCCTCGATGAGGGGTTTCAGCGTTTCTTCGGCCGCAGGTTTGGCTTCGCTTATCTTTTTAGCCGCTTTTTTCTTCTTTGAAGATGCCTTTTTCGCTTTCTTAGGCGCGTCTGCCTTCTTGCCTTCATCAGGTGTTTCAGCCGCGATAACCGGACCGAACGCGAGCGTCAGGCTCAGCGCTATTACAATCGTTAAAGTAAAGGTTAATAACTTTTTCATTTGCTTATGTCTCCCGCCTTCCAATTTATAAATAATTAATTTACTTTTAAAAAACTCTTTAATATCGTACTTTTTCCGGGCATCCCGCCCGGGGCCTTGCATTACTTACGGGTTTCGATCTTTTCAACCTTTTCCTGCACGACCTCGGATGCCGCCTGGGGCTCTTCCGCAATGCCGGCTTTAGCCAGGTTGAATTCTTTGGCCCTCTGAAGCAGCGAAACGAGTTCAGGACCGCTCATCTTGTCTTTCGCAGACGAATCGGGCATGATCTTTAAATATATCATGTCCTGCAGGCAATTTCTCTGCGAACGGCCGGTAAGCCTGAGCGTAAGCCCGCCCCTCAAATTCAGGGCGCCGTGGAACAGCAGGGCCGCGAAACCTTTGTTCAAAAGGCCTTCTCCGTTTATTTTAACGCGGCCGCCAATAACCTTCGCGTCGCGAAGTATCTTTACTTTTTCATCCAATGAAAGTTTTTCGATGCTTATGTTTTTGAAGATCAGCAGCGTGTCGATAAGGTCGTTGACGGATGCGACTTTTTTCTCCATGAGCGTGAAAACTATCGACGATCCGGTTACTTTAGCCCGGGATGAAGCCGCTTCCGCTTTATCGGCGCAAAATGACGGCGACGACGAAAAGACCAGGGACAATACCAGAACCATGAATACGCTTTTTAAAATTGACTTATACACTATATCACCTCATTAAAATATTTGCTTTAATAATTATTTCCACCTGACGGTAAGGCGGCCGAATTCGTTTCTGGTTTCCTCGAGAACTTCATTGACCTCTTCCTTCGCTGTGGTGACTTCCGTGCGCGATTCGGTAAAGTTGTCGACGAACGTTTTTTCTTCGGGAGTGAGCGACTGGCTGGTGACATTCACTTTTGTTTCTTCGGTTATTACTTTAGAAGTATTTTCAGGTATGGAAACTTCGCTTTTTACCGAAGTCGATTCGTTTTTAGCGATGGTGACCTTCTGGCCGATATTATTCGAAACCTCTACTACGCCGGAAATCGTATGGACCTGGGTGCCGAATCCGGGATGAACAGATATCTCTTTTTCGGTGCCCCTGACCGATATTGTGGATACCGGCGTTTTGACCTGGAAGTTGGTGTTTTTGTCCACGTCTTTATGCACGGTGGCGCGCACCTTGCCATTATATAAAGTGACCTCGGTATCGACTTTTTTCAGTTCGCTGGTGAATTTATTGACCTGGATCTTAGATAACTCTTTTACCTTCATTTTCGACTTATCCATGAACTCAAGCTCGCAGTTGGACTCGAACGCCGTCATGATATAAGCGCCCTGGCGGAGCTCCTGGTTGAGGCTCGCGGGCTTCCAGTCGGACGCGTCGTCGGTTTTGACCGTAACATCGCCTTCGAGCGCGACGATTTTCGCCGAAACGTCCTGAGCGCAGGCTGGAACGCTAAAAATAAGGCAGGCCGCCGATACGGCAGCGCACATCATTACTAACGCTCCTGTAAATCTGGTAAATCTGATTTTCATCATAACCTCCGTAATATATAAATTAAGCAAAAAAACGCGATAACTTCGGGCCGCACTCCGGCTGCCCGGCTAAATTTCTTATAGCATAGTATTGTACATTATCTAACAAACACAAAAAAAAATCAACTATAATTTTTTTTTTTTATTATAACCGCTTACCATTTTTCAAGATACGCCGGTTTCAGAGAGATAATCAATTAAAGCTTCCTGCCACGTACGGAATTTTTCGAACCCCGAATAATAAAGCGCGGTCTTCAGAAGCCTCGAGTTTTTGGGGCGGTCCGCCGGTCTTTCAAAAGCCTCGGACGGCACCGCGTATAATTTGACGCCGGAAAGGCCGCATGCCTTAAGTATTTCCGCAGCGAAACCGTGCCAGCTGCAGAAACCTTCGTTCGTCGCATGGTATATGCCGTATTTTTCGGTTTTGACCAGTTCGATCAAAAACCTCGCGAGGTCCTTGGTATAGGTGGGCGATCCGATCTGGTCGTCGACGACCGAAAGTTCGCCGGCCTCGGCCGCCTTTTTCAATATCGATCTTACGAAGTTCGGACCGTTGCTTCCGAACAGCCACGAGGTCCTTACGATAAAACTATGCCTGCACAACTGGGCCGCATAGCGCTCGGCGTAATATTTGCTCATGCCGTAGGCGTTTATGGGCGCGGGCTGGTCGTACTCGCCGTAAGGCGACTTTTTTTCGCCGTCGAAAACGTAATCGGTAGATACGAGGGCCAGCCTTATGGAACGCCCGGCGCATATCGAGGCAAGGTCGCGGACGGCCATGGCGTTCACTTTAAAAGCGGTTTCAGGATCGCTTTCGGCCGCATCCACATTCGTAAAAGCCGCACAATGTATGATCGCATCTGGTTTTACCCTGTCGATAAAGCCCGCTGCGGCTGCCGGATCGAGAATATCGAACTCGCCGATGTCCGAGCCGACAATTTTTACGCCGCCTCCGGAAGCGGAAGGGCAGTTCATTATATCCGAACCGAGCATGCCGCGAGAGCCGGTAACTAAAATTTTAAAAACATCGCTATTCATTGAATCTCCCGGGTTGTTTTACTGTGTTTTTTAAATGAGTATATTAATGACTATATTTTTGCTAATAACTGAGGGCGCGACGCCATTTTTTTTCGCGTTTATAACCGTGTTTAATATTTTCACATTATATATCTTAAAACTAAATATGTCAAACCATCTCTAAAATTTAATATTGTTTTTTTTTTCATTTTATGATAAAATGTTTGTTGTGTAAAAGTTAAGTCTTTTATATTTTATATTTTCTAAAAAATAGCCTATCATTTAATATTAAAGGAGAGTAAATTCAAGATGAGAAGAAAACTGTTCCTGCTCGCCGCGATAATCATGTTCGCGATCTCGATCAACGCCGCGTTCTCGAAAGACACCGTGAACCTTGCCGGCGAATCGTTCAAAGAAGTCGATGCGGCCGCATGGCTTAATTCCGAGCCTTTAAAAGTAGCCGACCAGAAGGGCAAAACCGTCCTGCTGGAATTCTGGGCCACCTGGTGCCCCCCTTGCAGAAAATCGATACCCCATCTGATCGAACTTTATAACAAATATAAAGACAAAAACGTAGTATTCATGACGTTCACCGACGAAGCGAAAGAAACGGCCGAACCGTTCGTCACCGAAATGAAAATGCCATATCCTATCGGCGTCGGCTCGAAAACCGGCAACGATTACGGCGTAGCCGGAATACCTCACGCCGTCATAATAGGACCCGATCAGAAGATCGCGTGGACGGGACACCCGATGGATCCCGAATTCGAAAAAGCCCTCGAAAAATCAGCCGCTGCTTCTACAGGCGCCGGCGACGCTAAAACCGAAGCGGCCCCCGCTACGGGCGAAGTGAAACTCGATGCGGCTCCCTCCGCCGGAACCGGCGAAGCCGGAGTTAAACCCGCGGAGGACTGCGGCACCGGAAAATGAGGAGGCGGCCATTAATACCGGCGGTCCGCCGGTCAAACCGTCAATAAGCTAGTTCAATTCAACATAAAAGGCCCTGGCTAAAAAGCTCCGGGCCTTTTTACTTGAAACAGGGAAGGGGACGTTCATGAAAAAATATTATATATGCTGCGATATGGAAGGAATAGCCGGCGTTTCGAGCTTCAAAGAAATGGAGATCCAGCCGGCGGCCGTGTCGAAAATGATGACGGCCGAGGTCAACGCGCTGTGCGACGCTATCAACAGGAATTCGCGCGGCGAAACCAGCCGCGACGTCGACATACTGGTGGCCGACTCTCATTCGACCGGGATGAATATCGTCCATTCGGAGCTTTGTGAAAACGCCCGGCTGATAAGAGGATTTCCGCGCGCCTATTACATGGCGCCGGGAATGGATCCGTCGTTCGACGCCTTTTTCGTCGCGGGCCACCACGCGCGCGCAGGCACCCCCGAAGCCGGAATGGACCACACTTTTTCGGGGTCTGCGATATTTTCAGTTGAGCTTAACGGGCGCGAGGTAGGCGAATTCGAGATCAACGCCGGGCTCGCGGGCCATTATAAAGTGCCGGTCGCTTACGTTTCCGGGGACGATAAATTCATCGAGCAGGTGAGCGTTTACAAAGAACAACTCGGCTTCGAAACGGTCGTCACCAAGCATGCCATCGCGCGCTATTCATCCGTTCACCGCCACCCGAAAAGGGTGTTCGCCGATATCAACGCGGCGGTCGAAAAGACTCTCGAAGAAAAAAAATGGGCGGGGAAATTCATGGCCTTTGAATACCCGCTGAAGGCGAGAATCACGCTGACTAATACCGTCAAGACAGATATGGCCGCGCTTATTCCGGTTCTGAAAAGGACGGGCGGCCGCGAAATATCTTTCGAAGCACCCGATTTTCCTTATTTTTACAATATGTTCTGCGCGATAACTCTTATATGCTGGAACGACAAATAATATGGCCAATATTTTAAATTGATACAGGAAGTGCTGAGTTTATGAAAAAAACGGATATGGAAAGCCTCAAGCGGAGAATCGACGGCGAGCTCAATTCCGAATACTGCATATACGGCCGCAGCCACGCGGTCCAAAAGATCTGCGACATAATCAAAAAAGTGTCGAGGTCCGCGTCGACTGTTTTAATACTCGGCGAATCCGGCACGGGCAAAGAACTCGTCGCCAGCGCTATCCATCTTAACTCGGCGCGCGCCGCAGGTCCCTTCATAAAGATAAACTGCGCGGCGCTCAACGATAATCTTCTCGAATCCGAACTTTTCGGCTACGCCCGCGGCGCGTTCACGGGCGCTTACGCCGACAGGGCAGGAAAATTCGAGGCTGCGTCGGGCGGCACGATATTTCTCGACGAGATCGGCGACGTATCGCCCGCCATGCAGGCAAAGCTTCTTAGAGTGCTCCAGGAGAAGGAATTCGAGCGCGTCGGCGAGACCAGGACCAGAAAAAGCGACGTGCGCGTGATATGCGCTACCAACCGCGACCTTTCGGAGATGGTCGACGCCGGAGAATTCAGGCTCGACCTTTATTACAGGCTGAACGTCGTGAGCGTGTACCTTCCTTCCCTGAAAGAGCGGCGCGACGACATCGCCGGCCTGGTAAACTTTTTCATAAGAAAATATAACGAACGCGAGAACCGCGAAATTAAGGGCATCACCGAAGAAGTCATGGCGAAGCTCAAAAATCATGACTGGCCGGGCAACGTGCGCGAGCTCGAGAACGTCATCGAGGCCGCCGCGGTCATGGCGCAGGGCGATGTCATCGAAAACGTCTGGCTGCACAATAAAAGCAAAAGGCCGGTTATACTAAACCGCCCCTTACACGATGCGGTGTCGCTCAACCACGACTACATGAACACCAACGCGAGCCCCGGCGCGGCGGGCCTCATAAGCGGCGAACGGAGCCGGATAACGCGCGGCTCGAGCTCAACGGACGAAGACGGCGGCGGGATGGATTACGTATCCAAGGTCGGCGGGCATTTTCCGATCAGCGGCGCGCCGGTGCAGAGTGAAAGCTTTGACGGCAGGCAGTATTACGAAAAACAGTCGGGCCGCACGAAAAACGGCGGCAAAAAATCCGGACAAGAAAACGCCGGCAGCCGCGAAGACGGCGCGGCCGTTAAAACCGGCGGAACGGCAGAGGTAGTAATAAGCATCCCGTGTACGCTCGAAGACGCTGAAAACGCCGTGATACTTAAAACGCTCGAAACGGCGGGCGGCAATAAAACGCGCGCGGCGAAACTTCTGGCCATTTCGCTTCGAAGCCTCCAGCTTAAATTGAAAAAAATAAGGGTGGCGGATGAATCCTAAAATATCGGCCGTGCTCGCCTCCCTTCCCGACAGGCCCGGCGTCTATCTGATGAAGGCTGAAAGCGGGGCGGTCATATACGTCGGCAAGGCCAAAAACCTGAAAAATCGAGTAAAATCTTATTTTTTAAACGCCGGCGGCCACGACGTCAAAACCGAGGCGCTCGTGTCGAATATCGACGATATCGAATATATCATAACCTCGAGCGAACACGAAGCCTTCATACTCGAAAATTCGCTCATTAAAAAGCACAGGCCGCGCTATAACATAATGTTCAAAGACGATAAGACCTACCCGTTCATAAAACTCACCGTCAACGAAGACTGGCCGCGGGCGGAGCTCGCGCGCAGGGTAGAAAAGGACGGGGCGGAATATTACGGGCCGTTCAGCGACCAGTGGTCGGTGCGCGTGATAATCAAGCTGGCACAGGATATTTACAACATACGCTCGTGCGCGCTCAACCTTTCCGCGCCCCGGAAAAAACCCTGCCTGCAATACCACATAGGCCGCTGCGTCGCTCCGTGCGTGAGATATGTCAGCGAAATAGAATATTCGAATATAATTTCCGCGGTGCGGGAATTCATCAGGGGCGACTATGCGGCGGTGATCGAAAACCTGAAAGCCTCGATGGGCAAGGCGGCCGAGGAGTTCAAATTCGAGAAGGCCGCGGCGGTGCGCGACCAGATTCAATCCATAGAAAATATATCGAAAAAGCAGAATATAGTCTGCGCCGACCTCGCCGACCGCGATATAATAGCCGAGGCGCGCGGCTCGATGATAGACGTGATAGAGGTCTTTATCGTTCGCAGGGGCGTTCTTCTCGGGCACAGCCCGTTCGTGATAGAAGGCGACAAGGTCCCAGAAATCGCGCTTATCGACGATTTCGTCCAGCGCTATTACTCTTCCGATGAAAACGGCGCGCCAGAGGAAATAATAACCTCCAGCGCGCTTTGCGATCAGACGAT
>Ga0209212_1000602_pt1 | contig 68348 bp, 61 predicted proteins | sample RifGroC2_FD_183996 | JGI IMG/M metagenome (GOLD analysis project Ga0209212, IMG submission 183996) | Groundwater microbial communities from Rifle, Colorado, USA - Groundwater C2 (SPAdes) (version 2) | ecosystem: Environmental > Aquatic > Deep subsurface > Groundwater | place: Rifle, Colorado...
GTTTTATCTCCCCGAAGGAGAAAATCATATAGATCCAAGGTTCCGACTGAATGGTGATTGCGCTTGATTTCAATGTTCCTCAGGGAGCCCAGTTTTAGCGGTCCCCCTGCGGAAAATAAGGCGTTGGTTACTGTGGAAAGAGAGCTGAGAGTAAAAGAGCCTGGCTGACATACCTCGCCTACCACATAGACCCTTATGGTCCTGAGGCGCCCCATCGTGACGCTCGTTTGAAAGCCCCGATAGTAGCGGGCAAGTTGCTCACGGATGAGCCGCTCTGCCTGCGAGAAAGTCAGGCCCCAGACTCTCATGGGTCCAATGCTGGGAAGGATTATCTGACCGTTTCTGTCCACGGTCCGCATAACACCGCTGTCCATAGCGCCCCAGACATTAATGCTGAGATCATCCCCCGGCCCCAGAATATAGTCCGGCCCCACCGGGACATCCTCAACCGGAGCGAATGTCGAGACGGGGCTGGCAAAGAGAGAATACCCATACTGCCTTAGCTCTCTAGGTTTCTCTCCGGCAAAAGCCGGCGCCTGGTAAGTCGCCTCAATAGTTGAGAGAGGCTCATAGTAAAATAGCGGCCCACGAGAACCAATCGGGTTTTGAACCGGCAAACCAGTCCCAGTACCACTCGGTTGTTGGCCCGTTCCGATCTGTTGTTGGCCCGCTCCGACTTGCGAACCATAAAACTGACTGGCTCCCACCCCTTGTATGCCTGTTGTCCCTGGGGAGCCGGGCCAGGGACCTTGAACGGGAACGGTCTGAGGTGTGCCTGAAACAACAGATTGTGGCGGAGAAATCGGCGACTGCGATAGAGTGGCCCACCCGCATGCTCTTTGATTAATTTGGGAGAGATCGACTGATTGTGACTGTCCAGGGGCTCTTTGAGAATAATAACCCTGGCCCTGCGGAGCCTGTTGCGGCATAGTGCCGTACGGCTGTCCTCCAAATGAAGGCGATTGCATCTGGCCTCCCATGGGAGGTTGAAAGAGGCCTTGCGGATTGACCGACTGCGGTCCGCCGGGTAACTGCGGGATCCCCTGCTGGGCCAAGAGCGGGTAAAACCCGACCCCTAATAAGACCGAAATGCAGAGAAACACAACTAGGAATTTACTCTTCATTTTTGCCCTCCCCTGAGTAGACCTAAAAACGACCCTATCATCCATTAATCCCAATTAGAAATCAAGTCCTTCAGAAGTCTCACTTATAAATATATCCCTGTTTTACTTCCGCCTAGAAAGCTAAAACTTCTTCCCTCTATGCTCCCACTTGCCCCTAAATGTGATCCAAAACGACAGAGCTATCAGTTTCAGATCCAGCAGCAAGCTCTGGTTCTGGATATAGATCAGATCGTACCGGAATTTGTGCCTTCGGGGCACGTCTCGAGGCGCATAAATCTGGGCCATGCCGGTCAGCCCCGGCGTTACTTTGCACCTGACATCAAATCCGGGAATGGCGTCATCGGGGAGATATCCGCTACCTTCTCTTATTTGAACCTCGTTTATGGGCAACGCGCGCGGACCAACCCAGCTCATCTCCCCTTTCCAGATATTGAGAATCTGAGGCATTTCATCGAGACTGGTTGCTCTCAGAAATTTTCCTATCCGGGTGATTCTTGCATCATTTTCCTGAGCTTGTATGGATCCAAACTTTTCATTCGCATCCACTACCATGGTGCGGAATTTATAGACGTTTATGGGCTTCTTGTCTTTACCCCATCTTTTCTGACGGTACAAAATTGGGCCGCCGTCCTCTATCTTAATCGCGAGGGCAAAAATCAACCCTAAGGGGAAACTAAGCATAAGAGCTACGGAGGCAAAGAAAAAATCAAAAGGCCTCTTTAAGGAATATTCAGAAATCGAGGCAGAGGAATGTCCATTAGAAATGGGATAAGAAGCAGTTGGATGTTTCATCAATGAATTAGGAGGTTATTCTGCTACCGGAAATCAGACAAGCTATAAGAAACCCCAAGCCTTTCCTTCAGCCTGCGCAGCGCCTCACGCGTGCTCCTTGCCTGATCCGCGGCCTTCACGTCGTCTTTATACCTTCCGCTCCGAACGCTAGGCTCAACACATTCCACATCCTTCCAAAGGGAGTTTAAATCGTAATCATGCGCAATAGAGTGAATTTTGAAATCCTCTTCGCGCAAATCTTCGTACTTGATGAGCAGGTTGCTCCAGCTAAATAGCCAAAATGTGAAGTGGTTTTTCAACCCCCTGTATTTAGGGCGGTATCTTAAAACCAAGCAATAAGCTTTTATAACGGTAGCCAAGTTAGCGGGGCGGAACAGCTTAAACAATCTTTTACATAACATCCTAAAATTGATCAGCGACGAAAACTGAAATTTCAGGTATTCGGGCAAACTCCCGTAACCTATCGAATGAACCGGCACAAATAGCTCGCTCTCCATCATTATGGAAACGTGCCTTCTAAATCTTTCATACTGAATCTTCGGGCTCGTTAATTGTTTAATGAATTTCATATACCCTTTTACAAGAAAACTGCTTGGCTGAAGGAACTTCATGTTCGACTCAACCTTAGATACCCTTTCCTTAAAAATAGGAACGGTCCTGCCGGTCTGGTCGTACTCTACCAATCTCTTTGTTCTTTTCATTCGCGCATACAAAGGGGTTCCGGGCAGCGCCAACAGAAATGTTGGATCGCCTCCGATCAAACCGGATCTCGTAACTCCGGCCAACATGTCATCAAACATCGTCGGCGGATCGCTATCAAAACCAAGAATCAAGCCCGGCAGAACAATGAAGCCGAAGGACTGAATCCCCCGAATGGCCTCCTCCATTTGACCCTTGTCATTCTTATTTTGAACTTTTGCCATCTCAAGGATAGAGTGTGCGTTAAACGACTCGACGCCGATAAAGAGTGACGTAAAACCCGCAAGCCTCATTGTTTTCATAAGCTCCGGCATCCTAGAGACGTTTATCGTGATCCAGGTATATAGAGCCACTTGAGCTCCTGTTGTATTAACCCAATCGAGAATAGCATCTACACACTGGCGAGCCCAAACCAGATCCCCTATAAAATTATCGCAAGCCAGTTGGATCTGGCGTACGCCTAGTTTGTAATATTGGTCCAGTTCCTCAACAATCAAGGCAATACTTTTATTGTGCGCTTCATTGTTGTTAGGCAGTACTCGTATGTCACAAAACTCACATAAAAACGGGCAGCCTCGCGAAACCTCAATCACACCTCCGTAGTACTTCGATGCATTCAATTTGAACAAGTCAAACCGCAGCTTCCTAGCATTTTGCAGAGACACCCTGGCAGAACGAATCACCTTTTCTATCCCCTCATATTCTCCACGTGCGACTTTACTTAGAAATCGTGGAAGGGTATATTCCCCGTCGAGGATGAAAAGGTGATCGAAAAACGCGAGCTCATTCAATCTCCCGTCTTGCTCGTACGACCAGGTGATAGGTCCGCCAAGCACAAATTTTGCACTTGGATAGTTCGCTTTTAGGTACCCGTGCGTTGATTTTATGGCATGGAAGTCTTGATTGATGCCGCTGAATGCGAACACTGTTGCCTCAGGAATTTCTGATTTATCCATGACGGTGCAGTCGCACACGGAAATATCCCATTCTTCTGGTACATAAGCCGCAAGGGTGTAGGCCCAAATCGGCGGAAAGCGTGCACCGTAATTCTGCTCATAATAAACTTCTGGAGCGTGGACGAAAATGAGACGGTTTGCCTTTTCTTTCATGGCGAAAGTGTGGATAGCTTTCAGTTATCCTTATCAAGCAATGTTAGATCGTGTAAAGGAAATGGCATAAGGTCCTTGAATGGTTGTATTTTGTCGCGATTCGCCAGCGACGAACATGGACTGCCAAACACTAGTCAAACCGCCGGAAGTAGACAAGCCAGTACACTGCGCGTATTCCATCCAACCACCATCTAAACTTCTTCTTATAGGGGTTAGCTCGCTTAGTATACGAGACCGGAACCTCGCCCACACGGCATCCCAACCTGGCCACCTTGGCAGTCAGCTCCATCTCAATCTCAAATCTTTTCGAATGCAATGCCATCCGCCGCAGGAGATCGGTCCTGAACGCCTTAAAACCTACCTCGACGTCGTTTAGTTCAATCCGCGTCAAGAGTTTGGCAAGAAAGGTCAGGCTCTTGTTCGTCACGTAGTGCAAAATATCCCGCGCCTGGCCCCACCCGTGAACAAACCTGTTCCCGAAGACAACATCAGCATCCCCAGCCAAGATCGGGTTGACCAAGCGTGGAATATCGGCTGGGTCCAGCTCAAGATCCGCGTCCAAGATTACTGTTACCCAGCCTTCGGCAAACTGTAAAGCCGTCCGAATCGCGGACCCTTTGCCAAGATTTCTGGGCTGACAAACCAGTTTCACATCCATACCCGCGGCGGACGAAGCCGAAAACCTCTGCTGGAGCCATTCTTGAGTCCCGTCGGTTGACCCATCGTCCACGATGATCGTCTGCTTCTTAGCAAAAGGAATGTCTACAGCGAAAATCTGATCGATTAACTGCTTAATGCTCTCCTTTTCATTGAAGACAGGAACGATAATCGAGACGACGCGGAGCGGGCGGTTTACACCGGACCGAACATAGCCCTGCACGAGTTCCGTCATGTCATCCCTTGCAGTAAGAACAGACTAAAACCCCAAGCAGAAGTCACGGTCCGCTCGGTCCGGGAGTCCTCAATCTGATGTGCCCGCTTGGATCGACTGTCACAATAAACGATACATCACCTCTTTTTGCAGCAGCCCAAGCTTCCTCCCTTAGTTGCCTGAAGTACCCTTCCCCATAGTAGGCCTTGAAATCAGGCGTGGGCTCGGTGTCATAACGCAAACGGCTGGAGAAGGGAGACAATCCGCTTTCTTTGACGATTTCTTCCATCATGAGCATCGAGAAGGGGTACGCTCCGCTATAAGTCAGATTCATCCGCGCCACGAACTGTTCCTGTTTCTCGATACCGGCGATGTAGGGTAAGCGATATAAGTTGGTCCGTACGGCCAGAAGCACCGCCAGGACACAAGAGAAACCCACTATCGTGTGAGTCACGGGTTTTATCCAAGAAAATCGGCTCTTGAGAGCTACCACTGAAAATCCTGTGACGCAAGAAATCGCCGGTAAACCAGCCATGGCGTACCGGAATTGGCCCTCCGGCGCGATCGAGAAGAGGAGCCAGAAATACAATGCAGAGACCACCGTCAGCACGCGGATCGCCAACCCTGCGGACCAGGAGAATACGGAGAATACTATGAGAGGAAAAAAACTCGCGAACATCACGTGGGCCCCAGAGCTCGGGGGAGCCGAGAAATCATGGACGAACTGCCAGGCTAAGCGTAGGACCCTCGCGGGCGAGGCCAGCGCGCTTGGGGTCCCGTAACTCTCGATAGATGTACCATGAGCGGCCAGCACAGAAAGCCCGAGATGCCCCAGGGTCTCGTTGAGGAAGGGCCAGACCGGGTTCCCTGTGTACCACCAAGCTCGGGCCAGCCACGGGACAGCCAGGGCAAGAGAAAGCACCACCATTATTATTACTTCTCGGGAACGCAGCACAAGCCTCCCGGCCAGGCTAAACAGGATTACCGAGCCGTAAACTACGATAACAAGTGGAACCGCAGTCAGTTTCACGCCCACCGAAAAACCAAGGAAGATGGCCGCTAGGATCAAGAATGCCCTGGTATTCTTTTCTCGGCGCTCAATTCCGCAGTAAAGCGCATGGAGACTCACCGTGGCCATCACCGCCACCAAGAAATCGACCCGCGTGGCCGAGAGCATGAGTACGACGATCGGAGTGGTCACGAAGATGACAGCCCCGAGCACTGCCGCTTCGGCGCCAACCATCCGCCTAAAGAGCACGGCGGTGCCAACGACGGCAAGCAATCCTATGAGGAACTGGAAGGCTATGACAAAGCCGTCTCCTCCGAGACCGTACAATAAAGTGAAAAGTGACAGCCCGCCCAGAGGTACCATATTCAGGGCTCCATAGGAGCCCTCGACCCACCCGACAATCCGGCCCTCTTCCATGAAGTGCTTGGGCAGCAAAGAGTAAAAGTGCAAATCATCGGTCAGATGGATGGGCACGCCAGAACCGAGAAAAGCCAGCAGTAGGATGATGACAGGCGAATATCGATAGAACGACGGAAGCCTTCGGGCGAATGCCATAGGCATGTGCAGGATCGCTCCAAGCATCTCATACACGTCCTGCCGGCCACGTCGAAAGCTCAGAGAAAATCCTGCGCACCCCGCAACACCCATCATGAGTACGGGAACGCCTCCCTTCAACCACCCCATCAGACCGATCAGATATACCAGGTAGCTAAGCGCGCCTAGCCCCAGCCCAAGCCCGTAGAAAAATTCTTCTTCTCCAGTCAATGGGAGCCGCGCAAAGAGCCGTAACAACCTTTGGCCAACCACGGCGCATGCAAGCAAGATCAACAAGACAGCACCGGTATTGCCGATGAGCATCACGAATGGCACAGGTCATTCACTTTTTAGAGGCATGGCCGTGATCGTCAAGTGCTGGCTAGCTGTTACCGTAGTGATTCCAAGAGACGCCACGCGAAATCAAGGAAAAAGACAACCCGGGGCCACACAAAAAGAGTTGCGTCGCCCACATATAGAAGAAACGTCGTAAGTAACCAACTGGCCAAAATGAGTTGCCCGACTACGGAGCGGGTCGTACGACTAGATCGCCAAACCCGACAGAACCTTTGTTTAATACGCTTCTCAATCTGAATAAAACAAACAGTTTTTAGGCGCATGTCAACGGTTCCTGTAGTCCAGAAGGTCTTAAGTTTTTTAGTGGATATTTAAGATCAACTTCGAGGAAGCCTAGAATTGAGATCAGAAAGGGCAAAATTTATCATTGGCGAAACCACCGATCAAACTGAACAACCCTCGGCTTTAAGCCGAGGGGTTTCAACCATCCCCGAAGGGGACACTAAAGCTTGCTCCCTTTTTCGTACTCCGCCACATCCAAAATAACATCCTTAAGCGTAAACTTCGGCTCAAACCCAATGAGGTTTTGAATCTTGCCGATATCTGGGACCCGTTTTCGCATGTCCTCGAACCCCTCTTCGTAAGCTCTCTCATAGGGAATGTGGACAATAGCTGAAGGGCTTTGAAGAACTTCTTTCACAAGGTGAGCCAAACGTTCAATGGAGACTTCTTCCTTGCCCCCTATATTGAAAATCTCCCCTATGGCTCCAGGATGCTCAACGAGTTTTAAAATCGCCCAGACCGCATCCTTTACATGAGTAAAGGTACGGGTCTGCTTCCCGTCGCCGAATACCGTAATAGGATCTCCGGCCAGGGCTTGCTGCACGAAGCGCGGAATCACCATCCCGTACCGGCCCGACTGGCGCGGACCCACGGTATTAAAAAGACGGATGATAGTGACCGGGAGTTTTTTTTCCTTATAGTAGGCTAGCGCCAGAAACTCGTCTATTATTTTCGATGCGGCATAACTCCACCTGCCCTTGAACGTCGGGCCCAGGATCAAGTCTCCGGTCTCGACGAAGCGCTCCCCATTAGATTTACCGTAAACTTCCGAGGTCGAGAAGACCATCACCGGCTTTCTCTTCTTTGCGGCAAGCTCAAGGACGATTTCGGTCCCCTTGATGTTCGTCTCTATCGTCCGAACCGGACTCTCCACGATTAACCGGACACCCACAGCGGCCGCCAGATGTAAAACAATATCGGCTTCGTCCACCAGCTCCGCCATCACCGATCTGTTCATCACCGTATCCAGGACGTACTTAAACCCCTTGCGTCCTTTGAGATGCTCGATGTTGGCAATGGAGCCGGTCGAGAGATCATCGATGATACAAACTCTATCTCCTCGGTCTAGGAGCGCTTCCGTCAAATGAGACCCAATAAATCCCGCTCCCCCTGTCAATAAACATTTCATCTTAACTTGCGCCCCCCGTCACCATGGAAACCATACCCCCATTTACTCTCTTTCTCTAACTAAACCCAAAAGGATCTGCTCAAAGCGTTAGCTTGAAAAGAGCCAAACGTACCCAACCAAGCCCGGTGGTAAGAGAAAGGAACTCGCAAAAACGACGTCATATTTGCCTTTGGTTAATAATAGTCTCGCCGATATCCCAAGGAAGAAACATTCAGGTCTTGTGCCAAACTGTACGGTTAATGTAATCGATATAGCTCAGCACCACCCGAACCACCTGCTTAGAAACCGCGCCAGCCTGATAATCCTTAATCACGGGAAAGACGCGCCGTTCGCGATCATGCTGACTGGCAACGACCTTCACCGCTTCCAGCACACGTTCTTTCTTTAGGCCACTCATGATCAGTGTGCCCTCATCCATACCTTCGGGTCGCTCATGGACATTTCGGAGGTTGACCGCTGGAAGACTGAGTAGCGAGGCTTCTTCAGTGATTGTGCCGCTGTCTGAAAGTATGCAGAACGCCGACATTTGCAGTTTTACGTAATCACAGAAACCGAATGGCTTCATGAATTGAATTAACGGGTGATCGATGGATTCGCCCAACGCCTCCAGGCGCTTGCGGGTACGCGGATGTGTCGAAACAACAATCGGATACTGATAGTCTTCCGCCAGACTACGAAGTGCCTCCAACAGATCGTGCACGTTTTCGGGCGTATCGACGTTCTCTTCTCGATGCGCGCTGACAATAAAGAACCTGCCTGACTCGAGCCCTGTGCGCGCCAACACGTCGGACGACTCAATTTTGGGCATGTAGTAGTTCAGAACCTCTTCCATATGCGAGCCGGTTTTGATGATCGTCTCGGGACGTATTCCTTCGGCAATCAGATACCGTCGAGCATGCTCGGTAAGCACCAGATTGATGTCGCTGAGATGATCCAAAACCTTTCTGTTCAACTCCTCGGGAACCCGTTGATCAAAACAACGATTACCAGCTTCCATATGAAACACCGGAATCTTGCGCCGTTTTGCCGCAATCACCGCCAGACCCGTGTTGGTGTCACCGTACAACAGAAGCGCATCGGGTTGTTCAAGCACAAATACTTCGTCCGCCCTGGCGATCACCTCAGCAATGCTCTTCGCCGCTGTTTCACCCGCGGCGCACAAAAAGTAGTCCGGCGTGCGGATCTCCAGATCATCGAAAAAGATCTGATTAAGCTCGAAGTCGTAGTTCTGTCCGGAATGCACCAATACATGCTTCACCTGACGATCCAGTTCGTCTATGACTCGACTCATCTTGATCAATTCCGGCCGAGTGCCGACCAGCGTCATGACCTTACGCATCGAGTTCATCCTTTATGCATTGGAGCTTGAGCAACAACGCCTTGATTTCTTGAATATTCAGGCGGCGAGTATTGTGCGACGTGTAATCATCAAGATCGGATATTTTCTGCTCTCCCTCAACAAAAAACTTCTTGTAATTCAGGTCACGATTATCAGCGGAAACGCGGTAGTAGCGCCCCCTGTCTTCTGCCCTCGCCATTTCCTCGCGCGACACCAATGTCTCGTAGAGTTTCTCGCCATGCCGTGTGCCGATCACCTTGACCCGATTCTCACGGTTGAACAGTTCCTTGAGTGCCTGTGCGAGATCGCCAACAGTCGAAGCCGGCGCTTTCTGGATGAAAATATCGCCCTGTTGGCCGTGCTCGAATGCATGCAACACCAAGTCCACCGAGTCCTCAAGGGACATCAAAAATCGTGTCATATTGGGATCAGTTACGGTCAACGGCTCACCAGATTTCAGTTGCCCCACAAAAAGCGGAATGACGGACCCACGCGATGCCATGACGTTTCCAAAGCGAGCCGCACAGACGACTGTCCCTTGCTTGGGGATAATCCGGGACTTAGCCACCAATAGCTTCTCAGCCATGCCCTTGGAAAGACCCATGGCATTGATCGGGTACACTGCCTTATCCGTACTCAGGACTACTACCCGCTTGACGTTGCCGGCAATAGCCGCGTTCAGCACATTTTCCGTGCCCAACACATTTGTTCGTACTGCCTCCATGGGGTAAAATTCACAGGACGGTACCTGCTTGAGCGCAGCAGCATGAAAGACATAATCAACCCCCACCATGGATTGAGCCAGGCTATCGTAGTTACGCACATCCCCGATATAGAATTTGACCTTGTCGTTTGCCAACGCTCTACGCATGTCTTCCTGCTTTTTCTCATCCCGGCTGAATATACGAATTTCCTTGACATCGGTTTCAAGAAACCATTTGAGTACGGCATTGCCAAAGGAGCCCGTACCGCCAGTGATCATCAATGTCTTATTGTCAAACATGAAACCGTGTTCCTAACTTTTAGTTATCGATAGCCGTGCATCAATGCGATCAACTCCGGCCATTTAGGGGCAATGTAACCGGTTGCTTGAGTAAATCGCTCAGAATTCAAAGAACGATCAATTACCAAGCCATCATCCGGAACAATCCTTATGTCCTTGCCGTAGACGTTTGCGACCAATTTGAGCAAATCCAGCTTTGCAATCGGCTCCGCCGATACGTGATAGAGCCCCTTCAATTCTGGGCGTGGCAGGACGAAATCCTTTATTACACGAGCTAGTTCAACCGACGGCAAGCCGGAGTAGATCGCCTTCGCATAACCTTTCACTGGCTCCTGTTGAGACAAGAACCAGGCCAACAAACCATGGCTCGAATTCAACTCATGCCCGATACCGGAGGTACGCAAAGTAATGGCATGGGAATAGTCATGCAATTCGCCAATGAACTTGGATTTTCCGTAGAGGTCTTCGGCATCCGAAGGGTCAGATTCCTGATAGGCCCCTTTGCGACCAGAATAGACACAGTCGGTGCTAAGTTGTATCAAGCGAGAGCCCAGCAGACCGCAAAGGCCCGCTAACTGATGAGGAAACATGGCATTGATTGGGACAGCACTCAGAGGGTCATTAGTAATCACCAACTGCTTAATCAGCCCAACGCAATTGATGACAACTTCAGGGCGGACACGGTTCATGGCTGCAACCAAGGCATTCTGGTCCAAGACATCGACCCCAGTGACTAGACGCTCGCGATCTGCCTCGGCAAAGAAATGTCTCCCCTCTGCACTACGCAATGTACCCCACACCTCATGGCGCGGGTCCTCGGTAAACACCTTGAACACGGCATGGCCGAGCATGCCGGTTACCCCAAGTATCAAAACTTGCATCGGGCAGTACTCCGGGTTTCGAATATTCGTCGTTCAAGAATTTCAACCAGGCGACGTGCCTGGCTATGCATCTCAAAATGTGCAAGAAAATAGCGCTTGCCGGCAGCACCCAGCCGAGCCCGTTCGGGTTCCGGCATGACATACAGGGATCTGACGCAATTTGCCAGAGCCAAAGAATCTTCCGCAGCACAAGTCAGTCCTGCCCCGGCTTCGGTAACGACACGGGCGCCCTCGCCATTCAACGCCGCAATAATTGGCTTGCCCGCTGCCAGATACGCCTGCACCTTGCTAGGTATGGTGTACGAGAAAATCTCTTTATCTTTAAGTGTCATAACAAGACAAGCGGCACGACGATAGATCTCTGGCATCGAGCTCATTGGAAAGCGACCCGCCAATATCAAATTTTCTAGGCCGAGGCTGCCTTTTTGCTGACTGACCCATTCCAACATGCTACCGCTACCAACCAGAACAATCCTGACATCAGTTAGGTCTTTCAATTGCACTGCGGCATCCACTAGAGTTTCAACGGCTTGGGCAGTGCCAATGTTACCAGCAAACACGACACAGAAATGTGTCTTCAGCGTATCCAGCAACTCAGGCGGTAATGGGGCAGATTCATTGTAAGGAGTTTCTGAAATATCCAGCGAGTTAGGGTGATTGACTATTTTTTCCTGACATACATAACGAGAAACGGGCGCGATGAACGCCCGAGATTGCACCAACAAGGTATCGGCAGAGTGATATATCCATCGAACCATCAATCCAACAAGCCAAAGTAAAAAGCGATTACGAATGAAACCTGTAGCCGCCAGGGTCTCCGGCCATAAGTCCTGCACCCATATCGCCAAATGTGCCTTCTTGTCCCATTTCAGCGGAATTGCCGGGACAACCACAGTGATCGGAGAAGGTGCATACACTAATATGGCATCGAATGCGTATCCATGAAGTAACGATGGAAACCATCTCAATCCAGACCAAACGAAGGAAAGGTAATTCAGGAATAGATTCAATGCACCACCTTTACCACGCGGACGCAACGGAACCCGCAAGACTTCAATATTTCCACTAAATATTTCTTTCTGTACACCAGCGGCGCAGTATCCATTGAAGATTTTACCGTCAGGATAATTTGGCTTACCTGTGGCAACAACAACACAGTGTCCCTGATTGCTTAAAACCCTTGTCAGATCGTTAATGATAAATGATTCAGGCCAGAAATATTGACTAACGACCAGGATTCTCATTGAAATTTATCGGTGTGGTGAGTTACCACTTGGCCGAAGCCTCGCAGGTTGAGGCAAACTAGCGCCTCCTCGAGCGTATCGGGCGAGGTGTCCTAGGCTCGAAAGAAAATCGTCACTCGCCTGAGATACTTCAGAGATCTTCATTTGTTTATGTTGTCCAAGACGTTATGGTACAGGGCTAGATGATAGTCGAGAATGGTATCCCAGCCAAATCGCTTCCGCACAAATTCTCGTAGATTCCTCCCCATGACCGGCAATTTTCCCGAGTCACCAAGCATGGTCGTAAGCCCATCCTTCAATCCCTCAACCGATGCCGACACCACACGCCCGCCGCCAATAACCGCTATTTCATCTAACCCGCATTGATCAGTCACCAATACAGGTGTTTCCACAATGCCAGCTTCCAAAACCACTATTGACATAGATTCCTGTCTAGACGGGATTACAACCAATTCGGCAGCATAAAAAGCTCGAATTTTGTCATCATTCCCTAAATATCCTAAAAAATGTACCCTATCCTTAACCGAGAACTCCAAGGACATCTGCCGCAATTCACGCAACATGCCCTCATCCGGACCAGCAAACACGAGATGGTAATTACTGAATAGATCTTTCAATTCCCCAAATGCCCTTAAAAGTAAATCGGGCCCTTTAATTCGGTTTAATCGCCCCACGAATAAAAGAAAGGGATTTTCGCCTAACCCATATTGAGAGCGAAAAGCAGCATCATCCCGCCCTGCATAAGCTTCCTCATCTATTCCATTCGGGATAACAGTGACTCTATCAGCACTTACTCCGTAAGTCTCAAAGTGGGCCACTTCATTTACCGTGATAGCGATGTGTGCGCTGGCATTTCGAATAACCTGTCTCCCTACGACATAGTTATAAAGACGCTTCAAATGCTTGGACCTCCCATAGATTAAAAGAGCACCGGCAGGACAAACCACATAAGGTTTCTGAAATCGTCGCGCGAATAAGTAAACCAAGGCGTTGATTAGCGTCCAGTGACCCATAAGATGGATAAGGTCAGCGCTTGTAACTGCATCCCGAATCACGTCGAAGGACACCTTCGGAACATAAAATCGCCTCCACAAACAAGGCAATGTTATCACCTTGATTCCCGTAAAATATTGGGCGCGCGCCTTAGACCAACCCAGGTCGGTAGAAAGAACCACGCATTCAATACCTCTTTTTGCCAGAAAGCGACTCATCTGATAGGTTCTTTCAGCCGTTCCGCCTCCTCCAACAGAATCCAAGGTCATATTGACATTGAGAATTTTCATTCTAAACTTGCTCAGCGCCAACAATGGTTCTCTTATACCAGTCTGCAAATCGCTGTAATCCTTCCATGAATGATACTGGCTTGCGGAAATCTAAATGTAACAGTTTGTCGCAGCTGTAGATTCGGTATGGATTGGTGTTCGAGCGTCCGATAATTCCCAGTATTGTCGACAATATTGAAGACGGGCTTTTAAAATAACTGGTCCGCGGTAGAGTTCTACCAAGACACGTTGTCATCAGTCTCACCACATCGCAATAATTATTTTCTTCAGCTTCATCATCAGAAACAATGTAGCACTGTTTATTGATTTCCCTGTCCGTAAACATCAGAAATCTAATCGCGGCCGCCACATTGCCGACGTATACCAAGTTTAGCCTGCGACGGCCATACAACGATAACTTCAGCCTATTTATAAGCGTAGAGCCGTTCATTAAGTTGCGTGTTAGGTGAATCAGACCTCGCCCACCTTCACCAAATACCTCCGTCGGACGGAGGATTGAAACCTTACAAATACTGCCGAGATTACTTAACAACGCTTTCTCAATCTCCAGCTTAGCCCTTTCATACCTTGTTATTGGATTGCAATGTGTCTTTTCAGTAATAACGGTTTCGGCGGTACGACCGACCACTACTGCAGAGCTCACATGAATAAGATGCGCAACTCCCACCTTTGCGCATGCACGGGCCAAGTTTAGCCCGGCCTCGATATTATCTTCGGGTAATCTATTGCTCATGTACGCCAAATTGATTGTGATTGAGTCCGGCTCCAAAAATCGAACCAGGGAGTTTGAGTCAAGCAAATCGCCTAGGAAGACTTGAACATGGTCCGCATGGTATGGCATATCAGCCTGCTTACGAGATAGGACTTTAACCTTAACCTCGGGTTCTTGCTCTAACAGTTCCAGGAGATGCGAACCGACAAATCCTGTTCCACCTGTCAGGCATATTGTACGCATGTTACTTGGCTCTCCTGAAATAACGCGGATTTTAAAAATTCCCTAGCTCTCTTTCAATCACCGCCCAGCCCTTATGGGTGGGTCTGACCATCCGGTGGAGAGCGTACAACAAAGCTGAAATTTTTCCTCGCCCCGGAAAATACGGTAGCCTGGCCCAAAGCTGGGTTTCCTCCCGTATTTTTTTCCTAAACAGGTCGATTTCCTCTGCGCTGAAGTCGCCCCCGAGCCGATCAAACAATTCCAAAGCGTAATCTAAATAACCGTAGAGAATGCAAACGGATACGGCCCTCAAAAGCTTGGATTTTCTCCGGCTCTCCTCATCAATGCGGCTGAGAATCTGTTCAAAACTTTGGGGGCTGCGAAAATACAAGGCATCGGCAAATATGAGCTGTCCCCTTGCTCCGCCATAGCTTTTTCCAGCATTACGCTTCCAATAACCGCACTTCAGGTCGAACAACTGGAACCCCAACTGCCTGACGAAGCTATCTAAATCTGAAAACAGAGGCTGCCCCTGATAGATCGGAGAGAACTCCGCCTCGACCTCCAAACCAAAAACCGAACTGGCGAGAATCCCGCGGGAGCCTTCGAGCACGGCCAACTCACTCCCTTGAGTGTCCACCTTGATAAAATCCACGTCCGAGACCCGGTGTTGCTGCAGCTGGTTGTCGAGAGTATCAAATTGTATCCGCGTGGTTTCTACGATATCGAAACGCTCCGGTTCAGGGAACTCATCCAGAAATTCCCGATGGGGTTTGAACAAGGAGGAAACCTCCTGCTTGCTCGTCAGATAAAAGTCTAAAACCGCTTTCTCTCTATAAAGTCCGGTATTCCAATACTCCAATTGGGGATCAGGAGACTTCGCTAGATTGACGAAGGCCCGTTGGTCAGGTTCGAATCCGATGAAACGCAGATATCTCTGGGCCCGCCTCCAAGTCTTGGACAGGCCGCCGCTGGCCCCTATATCCATCAGGACCACGGGAAATTCCCGATAGTAACGCTCACAAAAAAGGGGGTCTATAAAGATGTCCATCTTTTGCTAATGGATCCCATACGCATTTTTAGCCATGAGATAAAGTCGACGAGCTCGCTGGCGGTAATAAAAATCCAGGCCGCCAAGTAAAACAAACTCCTGGTACTCCAGGGGGCTAGTGGGATCCATGCAATCTCTCAAGAGGGCAAGCGGGTGTGTTTGATTGGAGTTCAGCCCGCGGATTCCGCTGCAAGAAAATTCATAATGGCTGCGGATCCACTCGTAAGAGGATGGATCAATGCTCTCGATATTGCCAAACGGGTAGGCAAACCAATGAACCGATATTCCAAGTCTCTTCTCCAACAACTCCCCTGAACCGACGACTTCGCCTTGCAATTCCTCCGGGCCGAGACCGGTTAAACGGCGGTGAAAGGAGGTATGCGACCCAATGGTATGACCCGAGGCCGATAGGGACTGCGCCTCAGACCATGACAGCAACCGCATCGAGCCGGGAAGGGAAGTCTCCCGTTCTCCATCGAAAACGTGCCTGGCGATGGCCTCCTTCTGACGTTCCGCAGGAACATCCATGAGCCCCGGGCACAGAAAAAATACTGCCTTGATAGCATAACGGTCCAGGATCTCCCTGGCCGCACTGGCCTGCGATTGAAAGCCGTCGTCAAATGTCAAGAGAACCCGAATGCCAAGATTCGTTGGATCTGGGCTCCCTGCCAGAATGGACTCCGCTTCCGCCGGGGTTATGAAACCATGGGTAGCCATGACATGCTGAACGAGCCTGTCAAAAGCCGGCAACTGCTCCTCAGGAAGGTCATGGAAAAGAATTGTGCGGAAAGATCCCGTGAGCCTCTTACTCCCCATCCCGTTCCACAGGCGCCGGCCCATGAGCAGATTCTTGGCCAGGCGGTACCGAAGAGGTTGCGTCGAAGATCCGTCCTTCAACCTACACTCCTACAGCTTCACGCGCATGATGGACGCGCCACCGTAAAATCCTGTTGATCCAACTGCCATCGTGCGCCTCGATCTCCCCTATGAGGCGGTACGGAGTTCCACCCACGCCCGCCTTGAAGTGAAAGATACCGGAAGGAGTTCGCTCGGGATGCATCCCGCCCAGGTCAAACCAACGGTAGCCCTGATCTTTCATCTCGCACAGCGCGCGCCATAGCAGGAGTTGACCCGCATTGACCCGACGACCGTCGCCGTTGACGCTCCCTGCAAGATATTCGGCTACCTCACCGTATCTCGCTATGAGCACACCTCCGAGGGCGCGCTCCCCTTGTCGTGCCGCCAAGACCCAAAGTTTTCGCTCTGGAGACAATAGCTCCTGCAGGCGCGATAACAGCGCCGGAGTAACACTGGAATGAAATTGACGGTCCGTTAACATCTTCCTGTATTCCACTAAAAATTCTTCAAATAACGACGTTTCTGAGCCGGACTCCACAACAAGGGCTAGCTTCTCGGCCTTGTTTAAACAGTTCCGCCACTTTTGCTGGAGCTGGCCCCGCAATGTCCCCACAGGCTGAGAGAAATCAACCCGCTCGGAGGCCCAACCAGGCAGGCTTTCGTCCAGACGATATCCGATCTCTTGGAGCGATTTGGCTTCGATCTGACCCTCACGGCTGGGCGGCGCAACGCGGAGATACATGTGCCGCTGATCTACCCAGTAATTGCGAAGCCCCTTCATCATTCCGAGCAAGAGAGAAGAATTTGGATTGCCGTCCCTTTCCCAGAGGGGTCCACGGTTGATCCAGACAAGCCCGCGATCAAGCCCTGGAATGGTGCGAACCAAAGCTTGGAACGCTCCGACAACGTGCTCATTGTCCAGGAAGATACCGCGCTGAACCTTCCAGGGTCCGGTCTGGGCCTTGGCCAGTCCATACTCCCAGGTTTGAAGAAGGCTGAGGTCCTGGAATTTGGATACAAGCTCAGCCCACTCATTCTGCCCGAAGTCGTGAATTGACAAGCTAAGCATCAACTTATTTGCGAATCGCAGGAGGCTACTGCATCAACCCGACGACTCACAGCATCCATCTGTTCCTGGCTAAGACTCTGATGAACCGGGAGGAGCAATAACCTTCTCTGAATCTCGACGGCGCTCCCGTACTGCCTGCGGTTGGCGAGAACCTCAGGAGGAAGATCCGGCCATTGGCTCGCCGGGATTCCCACGGACCTTAACTTCCACGTCATCTCCTCACTTCCCCGCTCCACCCATAGCGGGAATACATAGGGACAGACACCCTCGGGCAGGACGGAGAAGAGAGGTCTGCATAGGGCAAGTCCTTTAGCCCACTCCAATAGAAAGCTGTAGTTGTATCTTCGCCGTCGGATGACTTCATCCAGTTGGTGCTCCAGAGCGGCAAGGAGCTTAAGGGTAAACGGGCCACATGGTTCCGGGTGGCCTCTACTCCCACCGTTCGAGGACACCGCCTCCCCGCTCGAGCGAGCTTTGCGGAACAGATGCCATGGGATATGGAGTTGAACCATCATCCTCTGCGCCACGCGACGCAACAGCCACAGCGCCGTTTCCGCCAGGCGATTCGCTTCCGGGACATCCGCCAGGTAAGCGGACATTTCCTCGGGGATGACAAGAATACCTCCGGCAGGAAGCGGCAGAAGCTTCCTCGGGCTGAACACCTGTATCTCCCCCTCCCCTATGGCTAAAGTTGGTAAAAGAACATGCGCAGCGTCCTCGATGAGCTTCAGTCCATGCCGTTCGCAGAATTCGCGGGCCCGTCCGACATCGTTGGGAAAACCGAAATAGTGAACCAGGACGAAAATTTGTGTGGCTTGTTCACGGCCGGCCAACCCCTCCAGCATCGCCCAGTTCGGGCTCAAATCCTCACAAACCGGATAGAATTCTATATCCACCTCTAACTCACGCAGAGGAGCAAGCGCCTCGTTACAGAAGTAAGCAGGGAACCAGACTGCGAGTTTTTTCTGACCCTTCGCCCTCCCGATAGCCTGTACCGCCGCAGACAACGCATCTCTTCCCGAGCCGTAGACGCGTGCCACACGGCCGGAGCCGTCTCTCGCCCAACTTTTTCCGGCGGAGCCAGGGTTGACCAAAGCGCTGAGGATCGTGCCGAAACTAGGCAATGGAACTGCGGGTACTGTCATGAACCGTATCGGGCCCGGTAAAAACCCTGCGGAGGAATAGTGAGGATGTTTGGGAGAAAAGCCGGGGCGTCTTTCAGGTGAGCGAAGGTAGACGCTCCGGTGCCTTCAGCCGACGCGCGAGTTGCGTAATGGCGAGACCTGTAGCCAGCATCACCCACATGTAACTGTCCGTGTTGACACCATCATGCGCCGCCCTTGCAACCATAACGCCGACCGTACTAAGTAAGGCCGCTCGGGCAAAAGGCGCCAGGCTCGAATTCGGCATGCGGGTTATCACCTTGTACAGAAGCCACAAAATCCTACCCACAAATAGAAGGAAAAGCGCTGTACCCAAAAGGCCAAGCTCAGTCAATAGTCTCAGATACATACTGAACGTGCTCTGCAAGGCAACTATAGACCCCTTTTCTGAAGCGTAAAAAGGGAAATTCCCAAAACCAACGCCCAAGATGGGATTTTCCTCGAACACCTCAATCGGTCTGGTATAACCCCTGCCTATTTGGCCCTTCGCTCCCACGTCACCCTCAAGGGCGGCAGCCAAATAGGTTATCGATCGAAGCCTCTCCTGGTAGAAGGTAAACGGGGAGAGCGGACTGAAATCGCCGCCGGCCAAGGGCAGGAGAACCAACGCAATGGCCAAATACGCTCCCGATCCCCACAGGAGCAACTGCCGCCGGTAAGCCCCACCCCCGATAAATAAGGACAGCGGCAGAACTACCAGCAATGCTATCAGGCTGGCGCGTGCATTTGCGACAAAAAAAAGCAGGATCTCTAGACCGACTACACCCCTCTTCCACCAATTGCCAAGTCCTATTTTATCAGTAGATAGAACAGCAAGCGAAAATGGAATGCCAAAAAACAAAAAGATGGATAGATCCAAGGGCTCCCCCAATGTGGACCTTGGCCTGGGAAGATTAATGCCTCCAATGGCGAAGTTCGGGCCATCCGCGCCACCGGCGTAATAACTGGTATCATAGATGACGCTAAAAAAAGGCAAATTAAACAGAGCAGCGGCAAAGTCATAAATCCCGTAGAGGGTAATCAAAGCCGTTGACCAAAAGACCAGATTGAAAAGCCGGCGTAGCTTCTCCAATGAGTCCAGGTAGTTGAAAGCCACAAAAAATGCTATGCCCATGAGTACTAACTGTCCCACCGAAACGAGAGATCGAAAAGGGGTGAGGCGAAATCCTTCCATCGCAATAGGAGCGGAAAAATCGATCCAAAATGTGAAGACTGTTGATACGAGGGCATAAGCGATAAAGGTTACGAGCAACCAGCTAGCCGGATCCTCGGGCAATTTTCGCAGTCTCCCTCGCTGGAGGCCTAAAACTAATGCCATCAGAGTGAAGAGGTAGGTTACGCGGACCGTTCCTCCGATATCGATGGCAAAACCATAAAGAAGCGGAAGAGTTAATACCATCACAGCGACGGCTTTTTCGAAGGAAATCCCCTTCCCAAAATAGAAGAGCACAGGCATTCCTACCACCACAAGACCAGCGAGGATAACCGGATGCTTGAAAAGAATTCCGTTGGCCACGGACCTGCCGATATAACCTCCTAAAAGAGCAACGCCCGCAAAAAGGAAAACATTTTTCCACCGCAGATCCAGGCCGGATAACAATTTGGGGTGGTATGTTTCCATTCGGCTTGCCAACCTGACGTTTCTTCTAAAGTCGCTACGCGTTTAGCTTTCCGATATTCTCATCGATTCCGTCGACGGATACCTACTATCCACCGATAGAGTGCATCAGCCGGCGCGGGTTTTGAAGCTGGCGGAATCCCGCGTATAGAGTCGAAGCCAGGCGGCGCACCTGCGGGATCAATAGCGGAGATAGCCCGAAAAAGATCGGGTAAAAGAGCATGGGCGGGAGGAACAAGAATTTCTCCCCGAGTTTCACCCCCAGACCGAGCCTCCGATAGACGACTGTCGAGAGCGTGCTGAATTCCTCCGCTGAAAGGTTAAGAGCGCTTTTTATGTTTTTAAGCATCTGTCTCAGAGTGATTAAAACATCGCCAAGCCGGTGCCTGGATTCAGGATGGCTCCAAAATGTCTCTTCCAATCTTAACAGCTCCGCTACCCTTTCACTTGGTCGGGATTCGCAAAAGGTCTGGATGAGGTTATTGTGAGCGCGCTGCATATTGTCCAACTGGGTGGTCCCTTTCTTAATCGACTGACGATCTCCGTGAACCCGTTGGAGCACGAGGAACTCGGGAACGATAGCGGCATTGTATCTTCGAGCTGCCAGCCTGGCCCATAAATCAAAGTCTTCCGCCGGCGCATAGGAGGCATCATACCCTCCCAACTCAACCACCACCTTCCGGCGGAACATGATTGACGGGTGCCATATCGGACACTTCCCTAACAGCAGGAGCCCGAGGAACTCTCCGAAATTATTCAACTCACTTCGCCAAGAGCGGATTCTTCGGCCAGGCGCATCGATGCTGTGCTCCCAAGAGCAAACAACCGCTACATCCGGCCTCGACTCCAGGAACCGTAGTTGCGCCTCCAACCGCTTCGGCAGACAAACATCGTCTTGGTCCAGACGCGCGACAAACTCTCCTTGGGCACGGTCCAATCCCTTATTCAGCGAGCGGGCTTGGCCCATGTTTTGCTCATTGCAAATCAGCGTTATTCGCGAGTCTTTATATGAACGTATGCAGGCGTTAGAGCCGTCGGTGCTGGCATCGTCTACGATCAAGAACTCAAAATCCGTGAAGGTTTGGGAGAGAACACTTTCTATGGCCTCCCGTAAATAGGGCAGACCATTGTAAACCGGCATCAAAACTGTAACGCGGGGCGACATAAAAAATTCTCGAAAGACTAACGCGATGAGGTCAGCGCGGGAAACAATTCGGTTGTGACATATTCGCCCAAGGCATCCTGCCACGGTCGCATCCCGTCCAAGCCGAGCAGTTCGAGCTTTAAGTTGCGCATAGCTTCAGAATGGGCCCGGGGAGCCGGGAGGGGAAAATAGGCAGAGGATACTGGCAACATCTCCACTTTTGGCCGCCCTAGAATTCTTCGAAGTTCCATGGCCACGTCATATCTGGAACAGGTTCCTTTATTAGCCATATGATAGAGGCCATAATATCCGGTCTCCAAGAGCCGATGGATCCCTTTTAGCAGGTCCTTGGCATAGGTCGGAGTGCCGATCTTATCGGAAACAATCCGCAGCGGGTTTTTCCCTTCCAAAATCATGCGGGCGATTATACCGACAAATTTCTTGTCCCGGCTCCCCCCCCCTATCATCCATCCGGCACGAACAACGTAAAAACGTTTTAGCAGAGATGTCACGATGTGCTCGCCGGCTAACTTCGAGTGACCGTAGACGTTAGCCGGATTAGGAACGTCGAACTCGTTATAGGGCTCCGGTTTGTCACCCCAAAAGACACCCGCGGTGCTGATATAAACCATGACTACGTCTGATGCCTGGCAGGCGAGCGCAACGTTTTGCGTCCCTATAGCGTTCGTGTGATAGGCCCAATCAGGCTCCTGCTCGCAGCGGTCCACGTCGGTCGCCGCAGCCAAATGCAAAACAACATCCGGTTTCATTTCCGCCACAGCTTTCCTAACAGATGCTGGATCGCGCACATCAAGGTTGGTGAAACCGACAACAGTATCCGTCAGCACCAGGTCATAATCACTAAAGACCTCTGGAACATAACTCCCGACCATCCCCCCGGCCCCCGTAACCAGCATCCGCTGCTTTTTCATGTACTCCCCTTCCTTACGAGAACGCCCGGTACTCCCTGACACGTTTTAAACGGTTCCTAATAAGCCCCTTTGTCCTTTTTTCAATATAGGAGAAAATATTCCGAGGTTGCGCATCCTTGATGACTTTGAAACCCATCCTTTTGTAAAAGCTGACCGCCGAGGGATTTTTTCCCTGTACAAGGACCAGCGCCCGCTCGCAGGAGACCTCATCTCTTAAAAAACGCAGGATCGCCGATAACACTTGCAGGTATACAAAACCCCTATAATCAGGGCTCGTAAAGATGGGCCCTACGTAGGCGTCTTTGGCTCTCAACTGACTGCGATCGAAGGGAACCTCGACGATTGGTGACAGAGAAGCGTCCAAAAACACCCAGCTATAATGAACCAACCTCCCGCGACACTCCGCCAGAAAGCATTTTACGCCGGGCTGGCCAAGCAAATTGAAATATCTTTTGTCGTAATGAAGATCGCCCAGCATATAAGGAAACAATTCCGTCTCAATCCTGGTGAGATCCGCGGGTGTCGCGATGCGCACATTGATGGGCTCCTGAATTGTGAAGAACTTTTCCGGCTTATTTAAGGGAAACTCGAGATAAACGAATTCCCACTTATCCTTAAAATGATAACTCAGATACGTTCTGATAGTGCTCCACAGTCCTCTCAGCCCTTCTTGAATGAATATCTTCGCCACATCTTGAACCTTTTTCCGTAAACTGCTTTTTATGGAGGAACGCTCAAACCAATCCGGAGTCGCCTTCATAAAGACATCCACGGAGCAAAGGATCTTCTCGTTCTCGACAAAGACATCGGCCATCCTCAAAAAACTCGTGCTAAAGTAGAAGCGAGCCGCCGGCGATAGGAACAGTCACCCCGCTCAGGTATGCCGCCGCATCCGACGCCAGAAACACTACGGCCGCAGCAATCTCATCCGGGGTCGCCAATCGCTGCAAGGGAACCTGCTGGGCAACAACCTGCTTCATCCGCTCGGGCACAAAAGCCGTCAATTCCGTGGACGTCAGGCCAGGAGAAACGGCGTTCACCCTTATACCAAGCGGCCCAAGCTCGACTGCCAGCGAACGCATAAGACCCAACAAGGCCGCTTTCGCAGTGATGTATCCGGACCACTTCGGAGGCGGCGACGAATGCGCGGCTGCGCTAGCGATAAACACAATGGCTCCCTGCCTCCTTGCCTTCATGCCGGGCAGGCAAGATTGAACCGTATTGAATGCGCCTCCGACAGCAATTCCAAAATGTTCTCCAAAATGATCCCAGGTAGTCTCCTCAAACCTCGTTGGTCGTATAGCCGCTCCCGCGTTGTGGATCAGTATCGAAATAGCGCCCGCTTCTTTTTCAATCTGAGCTACGATTTCAGTCATGGCTTCCCTGTTGCGGACATCGCCACGAAACATCATGGCCTGCCCGCCCCTGGAGCGTATTGCATCAACCACCGCTGTTGCCTCCTTGTCGCGAGCCAGGTAGTTGATTCCAACGGTAGCTCCGGCGTTCGCCAAGGCGCCCGCAATTGCAGCTCCGATGCCGCGGCTCCCTCCAGTTACTAACGCGACCCGTCCGGAAAGGATGGTCATTGTAACACCATTACCTGTATGGAACCCCGTAGGATATCCTCCCCCAAGTTATTGATCGCGCGAGTATCAATCTCCAGCAGGCGCAGGCCGTCAATTTTCCGGCGTACCTGTCCCCAAAATTTGATATCTTCGCCGAGGCGGACCGGTTTCACAAATTTTACTTCCTGGGATAGAAGAAGCGCCCGCCGTCCCGGCAGGTACATCCCGACAAGCGCTGAGAAATACGACGCCACCAGCATGCCATGAGCTATTCTTTCCCCAAATCGTGTGCTTGCGGCATATTCACTATCCATATGAAGTGGATTCCAATCGCCCGTAAGAGCGGCAAACGCGTTTACCTCCTGCGCGCCGATCACGCGACCGAAACTCACTTCCTCGCCCAGAGCTATGCTCTCATAGGAGCGATCCCGTGAAAGCACCGGCGCCTCAGTCAATTTTGACCCCTTTTTCCTGCAATAGCTTGGCAATGTCGCTGATACTAAGCAAATTAACGATCTCGTCTGTGGACATCTGGACTCCGTAAGTCTCTTCAACTACAGCAACTAGTTGAATGTGGGCAAAAGAGTCCCATTTTGGAGGATTTCCCGGTCCTGTCTTGGGGCCAACCGCGCTAGCCTCGATACCCAGTGTTTCAGCTACTAAAGAGCACAATCTATTCATGTCCTTTGATATCTCTACTCAACTGTTTCTAACCCTCGCCCAAGGTGGTGCCTCTAACCTGAAACCGCTCAAGCACGCTTCCCAAATCTCGGCCTTTTCATCCCGGTTCACTAGTTGAAACCCATGACGTTGATATAAATCCCGGACAATGCCGTTCTTTTGCGTCGGAATGTAACGCCCAATAATTCGTGCTGTACGCGCCTCCCGAGCCCTTTCCAAGACATGGGCAAGGATTGCGGTCTCGATAGATCTACCCAAAACGCGACAACTAAGAAGAAACGTCTGAATCTGACATCTATCCTGATCCATACCTAAAACTACGAGACCCACGATTCCACTATCGCCCAGACGGTCGCGGACGCTAACGCCAAAGACCTGGTGATCGTCAGCCTTAGCTAGCGCCTCAAATTCCGCTTCACTGTAACGAGGCGTGGTAAGATTAAATTGATTGGTCTTGTGAACCATTTGGAACAGACGCGTTCGGGCAGCACCTTCTGGGAGAACGACTCTAATCTCCATCTCCAAGCTCTTAAGGTACTCCTCCAGCGATGCCGCTTCCGTTTTTAGCTTTTCGTGGCCACGCCGTTCCAGGTACATGCGACCGCGCGCTCGATCCTCAGCGCTGACGTGCAACGCATCAAAGACGCTTAAGTTTAGCAATGTGGACCGGTAGAATACCGGATCGTCCGGAAGATCCACGACCAGAACCTCTGGGAGACGCTCTCGTACATTTTGACGTTCAAAGGGGTCGTCATCCACGTATACAAAACTATCCAGCCCGATGTTCAATTCCTCCGCTAATGACTTTATATTGCTAACCTTGTCATTCCAATTAATTCTGGCAGCCGCAAAATGATCGGGCCGAAGGACCATCTCTGGATGATTCTCTATGACTTGCATTGCCTCGGCTTCGTCATTACGACTACAAAGAGCCAGCAAAATCCCCCTGCTTTGGAGGGCAAGAATCGATTTCTGAAATTCTCTGTAAGCCACGCCTACCGCGTCTCCACCCAGCCGCAATCCTTCCGGGCCATCCTCGCCAAGAATTCCGCCCCAAAGGGTGTTGTCGAGATCAAGGACGAGACATTTACGGGAAGGGCCAGTGGTTGCCCGCAAATAGCGGAAGATTTCCATCGCCAATCGTGGCAGAAAAGGCGTGGCAAAGGGTTGATCAGCCAGTAGACGCATCCTCGGGTCAAATGCCCGCTCCCTGCCAAACGCAGCGCAAACACCAGCCAGGTCCAGGACGTGAATCCGCTTCTGAGCCTGAACCCAATCCCCTAACCGATGGTTAAACTCCTGCATGGCTCGATCGATCCCGATTGGTTCCTGCCACTCAAGCACTCCCAGGGGTGACAATTCGTGCGCGACCAAATTTGATATAAGGATGGTGGCTTTCGACCGTTTTCGCAAAGCCCCCGCCAATCCCGTCAGGCGCTCTAACCCTTCGTCAACCAAACGCCGGCGGACATCACTATCTTGCCACGGTTCGCCGATGACACCTGGCATGACCGACTCCGGCATGAGTATCATCAGGACAATATCAGGCGCAAAAGAGTGCAACCCACTGCCCTCGTCCAATATCTCCTGTGCATATTCATTGTACCTGCCAACGTACAGATCCATCGGGAAGGCATTCAGATAAGACTGAACCCGCAAGCAGGTTACGATCGGGGCGACGGTAAAATTGCTTAATAGGCCAACTCGACGGCCCGGGCCCGGCAGCTTATAATCCGCCGCTTGAATACGCTCCAAAACACGGCAGTGGTTGGCATAGGTTGGTTCTTTCCTCACTTCATCCAATATGTCCATAAGAGCACCCTTCTGCTCCATACCTATTCTGGATGCCCGAGCAGGGCTTCAAGGACTCGCTGGGGGTCCGGACGCGCAAAGTACGTCCCCAAGACCTCTAGCCGCTGGAGACTAGGCCTGGGTGGATTTTGGACGAGGTTAAGCACCGCTGCCCGCAGGGAGTTTTTATTGACCACGCAAACGCCATCACCCGTATACTGATCGAGAGGATCGATGTCGATGCCCAGATCAGTTCGGAACCGGGCCACGGGCAAGCCTACAAATAGGGCCTCCAAGCCCGAGGCGCCCATGGCAGTCAACACACACGCGATAGATTCATCCTTCAAGCTCTGGAGGTACGGACGCCGATCCACTCCAACGTGGCCAAGCCAGTCAGAAAATTCCGATCTAAAGCCATCTTCTCCGGCCGGGTGCAGGCGAACAAGAAATTGGATCCCATCGGCCTTCCCTCCATCGGGGAAAGCCGCTTGCAAAGACGCCAAAATCTCCCGCGTCAGCTCCATGTCCACCGGCAAAGCCACAATGACGGAGCCACCGGCCTTGGGGGTTCTGCCGGGCAGGTAAGAGGAGGCCGCGTTCAGGGCCTCCACATGGCGCAGGGCTCCACCAATATAAAGCCGGCCACTATCCCATCCTCCAGAAGCCAGAAGTTCCGCGAAGCGATCTCCCCCAACGAGAATAGCATCCGGAAAGAACCCTTCATCCTCCCAGCGGCTCCGAAAAAAGTGGACAAAGAATCTGGCAACGGTCGATTGTTGAAAGCCCACCAGGCGAACTCCGGATCCCTGAGACCTTACCGCCCAGCACAGCAATTTTTCCCACGGCTGGTTTTCAAAGGGATAAACGATAGTTCGTGGGCGACAACGTTTCAAAAGGTTCAAGTAAGCGGCATAGGTCATGCAATGATACATATGGCCTGCCCCGCTCTCGGCTATGCGCTCCGCCCTCAACAAAACCGTGAGCGCCTTTGCCGGGATGCCTGGAATCTCAAGCCGTTTAAGACCCAGTGGCCGCCAACGCTTGAACAGACACGACATGATAGAGCGGTAAGGCAGGGAAAGGATCAAGGGCCAGAGAGAACAATTCCGCGCCAAAGGAAGAATGAGACGCCACGGGAATAAAAGGTGAGTCATCCGAAAAACTTTGAATCCACTCTCTTCGGCAATGCCCCCTAGGATGCCTAGATACTCGTCCCGATATCGGCCGTCAGGGGCCAGCGTACGATCTTCCACGTAGGCATGCAATAAAACATCACCGCCGGGTGGTTGAGTCCGATTGCGTTTGTGGCGAAGAAATGCCGCCGACATGGCCAGCCGAAAGACCCCTGCGTAGCCGGCCAGCCCAAGTCGCTTCAGTGGAGACCCGATCAATTGGCGACACCTTGCTACGCCCAATTTCCCCCTGCCAATAAAACGCGGCGCGCCTGCGCCTCCGCACGCGACGCGCAGAGCCTCGAAAACCCACGGATCTTCCACCACTAAGATATAGCGCCCCCCAAGGAGACGACGTACAATGATATCCAGCGCCAGCCGCACCGCAACTAAGCGATGAAAAAACTTCGTCTGCCATATGCTTCTTGATGCGAACTTCGACGCCAGCCATCCCACCATGTCTTTCTGTTCCTTGCCCAGGCAGCCCACCGCATCGATGTAAGGAGTCATAAGCTTCTGGGCTGTTTCTTGAAAATGATCCAGAAAAGATACAAACGAATCGGCTCCCAGCAGACTCTTAGCCTCCATCTTCCCTTTCAAGTCCCGGCCGAGATAGGTCCAGGGAACTCCCGGCACATCCCGAGTGGCGGGATCAACGCTTAGCGAATTCCGAAGCACGCGCAAAAGAACAACGTCGCCTTTGACATCCGCAAACGATGGCATAACTATCGCTGCCGATTCTTGCATCAGCAAGCCCTCTCGCTTGGCTAGAACTGAGGAAGGCCACCGAGGAGCCGGTTTTGATTCGCTAGCACTAGAGATTCGCTTCCCGGGGGAAGCTTCCTGAGGAAGAACCGATTTCCAGGAGCACTTTGAGGTGTTGTTTCTCACGTGTCTCAGCCCAGCCCTTCTCAAACTGCTCCAAGGGGAGGACTCTCTCTAAAAACGGAGATAGGTCGAGCAAGGGGAGAATCCGTATCGCCTCTTCAAAATCCTCACTCTCACTGCCTACCGAGCCAATAATCGCCTTATCGTAAGCAACAACACTCTCGAAGGTAAACTCTCGGTGGGCATAGGGAAGACCTAACAAGAGCACGGTGGCTCCCGCCATGGATTTTTCAAGTATAGCGTGGAGGGCCTCCGGATCCCCCGTGGCTTCCACTATCAACTCATGGTCGCGAAGAGAATCCAGGGAAACAGCAGTCGCTACGGCGCTTCCCTCGAAGTAAGCCCGCCTCCTCGGGTCTCTGTCAAAAACGGTAACCTGATAACCACGGAGAGAAAGAACCTTCGCGCAAAGGTGGCCGATGGGGCCTGCCCCCACAACCGCGCAGCGCTTTGCAGAATCCATAGTTCCCAACACGGACTTCAAGCGCCTTAACCCTTTATGCACTACGGCCAGCGGCTCGACAGCCGCCGCTAAACGGAGATCAACCCCTGGGGGCAACTTATGGACGTAACGCCCGGGAACAACAACAAATTCAGAGTACCCCCCATTAAGGCTTATAACTCCCACTTCACGCCTCTCCTTGCATCCGATCCAGTTTTGCTGCCGGCAGGCCGGACAGGCGCCACAGGCCTGAATGCACTCCACAACAACGGGATCATCGATTCCCAGATGAGAGACATTGGAACCCAGCCTGACAACGGTGCCGGAGAACTCGTGGCCGGGGATAATCGGATATTTTGCCAAGCCGTCCTTATAATATCCTAAACTCCCCTCGAAAATATGCAGATCCGTAGCGCATACACCCTCGTAGGCCACCTTGACCAGCACATCGCCAGGCTTGACCTCGGGAACTGGAACCATATCTAACGAAACCCGCCCGCGCCCATGGATCACCACTGCTCTATAGCTGCGATCAAAAAGGAATGTATCCCGCATCACCTTGTTCTGCATCAAACTGCCATCTAAGAGACCTCTAACAGTGCCAATCGCCTTGTAAAAACGAAAAAGGCAAATCTCATTCCACTTCTCTAACAAAGACCTATCGCCAGCCGCAAGGGACAAGTCCGACGCAAACGACCCTACCTCGGAGAGGACCGTTGGAATAAGATGCATCCTGCTCTTCAAACCGATGAGATGGCATGCCACGGCCTCCCGGTAGTAACGACGGTACACCTGAGGCCAGGACTCTTGATGGATATGATAAATCGCAGCCTCCGGCTCATAAATGATGCGGTAGTTTCTTTCCATCCAGTACTTGGCCCACTCGATATCCTCAAGGCCGGGAAGCGTCTCATCAAATACGTGCTCTTCCCAGAGGTTCTTACGGATCGCCGCGTTGGCATTGTTAGCGAAGAAATGAGGAGGGACGAGACTCCTTCGGACTGTACTAAAGGTCCTCTTGAGATCTTGTATTTCGCTATATTTGGAATTGGGGGTTCCAAGCTGTCTTCCATAGACCATGGCGACGTTCTCGTCGCGCAACGGCTCTACGAGCCTACCCAGCCAATCTCCATCCAATGCTTTGGTGTGAGCCGAAACAATGACAATAAACCGCCCCCTTGCAGCCCTGACACCCGTGTTGAGAGAAAAGCCGAATGTGAAGTCCTCGCTTCTGATGCGGAGAAGCTGGTCGCAGTACTCTTTGGCGATCTCACGGGTGCGATCAAAAGATCCCGAATCCACAACGACAACTTCGAAGCTCTGATATCTCTGGGATTTTATGCTCGCCAATAAGGCGGGAAGATGCTCTTCCTCATTAAAGGCGCGAATGACAATGCTTGTTTCTACGTCCATGCTCATCGGCTTCTATGCGAAGACCCCTTGGTTAGATGATAGACCGCAAACCGCTTTAAGACTCCGTAAAAGAGGTCCCTGCTAAAAAACCACTTCCACAAGCCGAAAGCCATCTTCTCGTAAAGGCCTCTTGGGGTAAGCACTTCAACGATTTTCCACGATTGCAGCTCAAGACCCGTATGCGACAGGAGGGAGAGAAAATCCCGGTGAGACGCCTCAAAGATATGGCACTCCCAGGGTGGACGAGTCGAATCATAGCCATAGGGATAAATCGTTGTCTTGCTAACGTGGGGCAGGGAGACAAAAACGCTCTTGGAGCTAACCCGTTCTAATTCCTGCAAGGCCAAAATCGGATTCGGCGTGTGCTCGATGACCTCGAAGCAGAGGACATAGTCCACTGATCTATCTCGGAGGGGCAAAGACTCAATGTTGCCTTTGATGACCTCAAGATTCTTTCCACGGATGTTCCGTAACGCAGCTTCCGAGATATTAACACTGACTCTCTTTTTGCCGAAGGCTCTGAGAAATATTCCGCTCGAGTCTCCCACGTCCATAAACTTTGACGCGGCAATTTCCTCACGACCCAAACAATCCTCAATGAATTGAAGCCGCTCCAAAATAAATGTTTGGGTAACATTCTGGAGCCCAGGATCGTCGAGCGCCTGGTCGCCGTAATGCCGGGAAAGATCCTCCTGATCGAATATTTGAGCATAGCGAGAAGTCCGAAGTTTCCTTAAAAGGATGCGCTCGCTGCTTCGTCTACGAATCCGAGCGAGCGCGCTCCGAACGTCGACTTTTAAACCATCGAAAAGAAACTTGAAGATCTCGCCGCCATACGCGATCGTCTCTTCTCGTTTCCCCATCTTAGCCGGCGTCCTCTCCAAAAACGGTGCACGGCGTACCGTCCACCTCCTCTGCAAACAGAGGAACCACGAAGACTCGGCGGAAGCCGGCGACCAGCTCCCGAGCCCTTAGATCTACATCCTCGAGGATGTGGACGGGTTTCCCATCGGGCTCCTCCGAGAGAAGGATGCGGTGCAAGTCCTCGCCGGCTTCCCGATGGCGGGGATTGGTCGCAGAAAGACAATCCAGGCCCAAACAGCGAAGGTGAGGAAAGGCCAGTCGCAAGTAAGTGCCTGCGTCCCTCGTAAGATAAGGACCGAACAGATAATCTGAATCTCCCCTTCTTTGACCAAACCCCGTCCGGAGAAGAAGCAAGTCGGACTCGTATGCCTTACCCGGCAATCCCTTCAAAGTCTCCGCGTCAATGCTTTCGTCCTCCCCTCGCGGGACATCTACCAGATAGGGGCGATCAAAGACGAGTTCATCGATCGAATACTCGGAAACTTTTCGTCCTTGCCGCCGGTAATGATTTGGGAAATCAAGATGAGTCCCATTATGGTTGAAGAGCCTGAGAGCCCAGGCATTACAGGAATCACCTTGACCCATGGAAAGCGTCTGAACGAACTCTACCGGAGGATTCCCGGGAAAAACAACTTCCCGACCGGTCAACATGTAAGAAATTCGGAAGTAGCGCCCCAAATTTTACTTCTCCATGGAGTTTCCGTCTTTCCATAGCTTCAAAACGGCCGGATTCGCCACCGGAACGTCCTGGTTTCCGGTCAGGATATTGACCACCGACTGGGCGACCTGCTTCTTCAACTGCAGAACCGATTCCCTGGAGTAAAACGCTATATGAGGGCTCAGGATCACTTGCTCCAGCCCGAGTAAGGGATGACCCGCAGGTAGCGGCTCGTCCTGGGTAACGTCCAGAGCCGCCCCAGCCAAACGCCGTCGGACCAGCGAATCTACCAGGGAGGACTCGTCCACAAGAGCTCCGCGGGATGCGTTGATCAAGAAGGCCGAAGGTTTCATGAGGCTTAGTTCTCGCGAACCAATCAGGCCGCGATTCTCGGGAGTCGCCGGGCAATGAAGACTGACCACATCGCTCTCCCTAAGGAGATCATCCAGCGCCGCCGGCTCGAACCCGTGCTCCTGGATTGCCTCGGCCGTTACATAGCGGTCATGAACCAGGATCCTGTACCCGAAGGCGCGAGCCCGTTGTCCAACCGCCTTTCCTATTCGCCCGAAGCCAATCAAACCAAGCACTCGCCCTCTAGTACGCCGGACATTTTCCAAGTACGCAAAGCGCCGGCTAAAATTCTTTGTCAGCTCCTCGTGTCTCCGGGTGTACTGGAGATGCATTTGGACTATTTGCCGGCTCAAGGCCAGGATCAATCCTAAAGTGTGATCCGCAACCTCTTCGGCGCAAAAATCGGGCGCGTAAATAACCGGTATCCCTAACTCTGTAGCTGCCTGGAGATCCACATTATCTACTCCGACGCCGTAACGGCCAACCACGCGCAACCGGGGCAGCGAGCATAGCACCTCTCTCGTAATGGAAGCGTATTGACAAAGAAGGGCGTCAGCTCCTGTCGCAGCCTGGATGACTTCAGCCGGGGTGAGGCACTGGTGGACTGATAGGGTGCCTCCGGATTGACTCACCACGAGATGCTCCGGCTCAAAGAAGCCATGGTCACAGTCGGTAATAGTGATTTTCACACCCAAGACCTAGGCCGAATAGCGAAGGAAAAAAGGGTCGCGCCTCATCTTGTCGGCAACCAGGGATAACTCCTGAGGAGTATCCACGCTTTGGGTTTCGTATGGGGACTCCACCAGCCTTACCGGATAACCGTGCTCCAGAAGACGGAGCATATCGATGGACTCCGCTTCCTCAAGACGGGTAGGCGAAAGCCTGTTGAATTCAAAAAGAGTATCGCGGCGAAAAGGTATGATGCAAACCTGCTTATATGCCGGGATCTTCCCAAAGCCCGCCAGTCTCGGAGTAGGGATTGCCTCTCGCGAAAAGTATAACGCGTTGTTATTACTGTCCATGACCACTTTGATCGTATTGGGGTTCAGGAGATCTTCCAGGCTGTTGATCTTGGCAATGAGATTCACGCAACAAACTTCCGCTTCCTTCAGCAAAGGCTCGACTGCCAGATCAATCATCTCCGGGCGAATCATCGGTTCATCTCCTTGGACCATAACTACGATCTCCGCCTCGAGGTGCTGTACCGCCTCCGCAACCCGATCACTGGCCCGCTGGTGGGCCGATGAGGTCATAATGACCCGAGAACCAAAGGATTCAGCAACGTCTCTGATTTCCGCGTCGCAGGTAGCCACGCACGTCACATCGACGAGCCGACTGGCAATCGTCCGTCGATAAACGTGTTCGATCATGGTCATCCCGCAGATCTTTGCGATGGGCTTCCCAGGGAACCGCGAAGAGCCCATCCTGGCGGGAATAACAGCAGCGATTTTCAAGGCTTTAGAAACGTCGGCTATATCCGGAAGGCCGGGAGCGCGAGAAACGTCCTGCCCTGCCGGCCAAGCACAGTCTAGGCAGGGGCAATGTCTTCTGTCGCTTGTTTCGGCTTACGATAGATCGCCGTAGAAAAGCACGCCTTCTTCGTCTGCTTCAAGTCATGATCGAAGAACCGCTCGTAGAAACGCTTAGACAGTTCCTCAAACTTGCGGGTGCCTTCTTCACTAAACTTCTCGGCGATGCGGATCTCATCCCATTCTTCTTTTGGGAACTTCACGTAAAGGCTGAAGGTGCGAACCATGCCCATGAGTTCCTCATTATTAAGCTGCGGCATATTCATGACCGGACCGGTTGCCAGTCCTTGGGTCTGGGTACTCGTGCTGATGTACCCTTTAGCTTCGCACTCAGCGCGCATGGCAGTTCCCCGATAAGGCATAAAATAGAAAGCATTGATGCTATCGGTCCCCAGTTGGCGATTCAGCTCGATAGTGTCAAAGATGAGATCCCTCGTGTCATCGGGAAATCCCAGAATGTTGTTAACCGTTACGGGAATGGAATATTGGTCCAATATTTTAAAAACGTTGATAATTTCCTGGTTCGAGAATCCTTTTCCCACAATCTTCTTTCTGAACTCCTCGTTGCCGTGCTCCAAGCCGATAGAGATTCTGTTGCAGTTGACTGCTTCTAACCTTCGAACCCTATCCTCGGTCAGGGTTTCCACCCTGGTCTGCATCCAGAAGGGGAGTCTGATTTCCTTATACATGCTTATGAAATCGTCAAAGTCTTTTGAGCTCATGGCGAGGAAGGTTTCCGCATTGAAGTAGATGTACTCCGCATTATACTTTTCGATGTAAAGCTCGATTTCCTCCTTCACTTTCGGCCAGCCCTTACGGCGGAAGTAATGAAATCCCGTATCGTTCCGATACAAGGAAACCAGCGAGGGGGCCTCGCAGAAGCGGCAAGTATAAGGGCACCCGCGATCCGTCTCGATGGGAACCATTCGAAAAATCTTCCCTTGCATCGGACGGTAGAAGCGCTCTTTTTCAAACAGGCTCCAATCGCCGTGCGGAACATCATCCATGGAGATGGGTGGCCCGATAGGGTTCTTGATAAGCTCACCACCTTTTTTTACCCACAGATTAGGAACATCCGAATAATCCTGGCCTCTGACCATCCGGTAGCAAAGCTCGGTCAGGGCATGCTCCCCTTCTCCCACGCAGATCATATCAACACGATCATGTTCAATCACGATATCGGGAGCCAGAGTCGGGAAGACTCCGCCGACAATCACCGGTATATCGGTATCGTCCAGAGCCTCCAATAATGTGACCGCCTGAGGCCAGGTATCTTCCACGGCAGTAACCCCGATCAAATCCGGCCTGACCTCATTGACCTTCTTTTTGAAATCGTCCACGTAGTGACCCGGCTTGTACGTCGCGCCAAAATCTTCAAGGCTAAACTTCCTAAGCTGGAGAGTCTCCACCCGAATCTCGTCCGGGCTTCGCTCGGCCGTTTTATAAAACGTGGTATCGAACAGCTCGACTTGAAAGCCGTTCTGCCGGAGGCAGGCGGTCAGGATCCCAATATTGGTAGGGAGTAAGTTCACCATCATATGATTCGGATAGACGAGCAAAACCCTGAACTCCTTGGGCGTCGGATCCTTCGGAAGCGGGGGCACGAGTCTGGTTAGATCGACCTTCTCATCCCCTTTTTGAAAGGTAGTGCCGCGAAGCGCAAAAGGATCGATCTCGGTCTTGGACTGTTGTTCGCTCATCCTACCTCCTGTTAACGGTCATTCGAAAAGTCCTCCCGCAGCCAAAACAAAGTGAGATTATAAGTGCCCGTATCCACCCTGTCAAGAATCTGAAAGCGGCACCAAGCATACTCCCTGGTTTCATCATCTTAAGCTCTTGCTCGCCAATTAGAATGAAACTGTTGGTGAAATTTTGGCCCAACATTGACTTCTACGACCTTATCCCAGCCCCATAGTCTGCAATAACGCTCAGCGGCGTCCGCCATGACTGTGTCTCGATCCAGTCCAGCCTTGAACCCATCGATCAGCCACTTTAGATATGTCCCCATCCTCTCAGCCGCCCTCCCATCCCGAAACGGATCAAGCTCGTCCAATAGGTGCGACCAGTCTCCGAATTTCGGGATTCCTGCAGGGCTTTTTCGATGTTCCGTCAAAGCAGCCCATAGCTCTACCCAACTTCTAAATACAACCGTGTCCACACCCAGACGGTATAAGGGACTGACATGCCACCCCTCACGATCCAAGAGCAGCGTCGGTATTCCAGCCAGCGCAGCCTCCAGTCCGGCCGTGGCAGCGCAAACATGCCCATGGATTGCCACATCTGCTGCGAGGGCCGCCGCTGCTGGAGGGTATGAGCCATGGAGCGGTCCGGCCTCATACAAGTAACAACGGCCCGTCGCGATAGCCCGGTCGAGCAATTCAGATACCGGACCCAGTCGCTTGCGCAGGGTCGGCGGGTATTTGGGTTTGAAGACAACCCCTAGCAGCGGCTCCGCGAACACCTTTTCAAGTAGAAACGCATAGTTTTCTCTCTGAAATTCATGTCCGGTATGCCACCGTGCATCATCCGCTGAATTTTCGTCAAAGAACGCCACGATATACCGTGCGCCATTTCTCCTAAGCGCACTCCTGACCTCCTGGGCCATGTCGCGCAGCAGCGGAAAGCGGTGATCCCCGAAATATCCAACTGAAACATGATAGGGGATTTTGGAGTCGCAATGGCGCTCCACTTCCGCATCCTGCGGAGCATACCCGAACATAATGTCCGTTGCCACAGCGCACTCCGGGGAAGGCAATACCTCCAAGGCCCGCTGATAAATCGTTGTAACACCCCCCAGACTTTGAAGAGCGTCCGCTATAGCGCAATGTCTTGCGTCGTACCTATACCACGTAACATACAATTTGATTCCCTGAGAACAAAATAACTGTGTCCAGTAGTCGCGCAGCACTTGGTAGTTTTCTATCTGCTCGTCCAACCACTTCTTCTCAGGAGTCCACGTGGAGTCGCCCGTCCTCCCCTTCTCGATAGTGGTTTTGCTGCGCCTGGGTCGATGCGTAAAGAGCGGCACCGACGAAATCTTTGTTGCTTGAGGATGCAGGGCAACGGCGGAGATTCCGTTATGGGTCAACTCTTCCCACTTCTGCTGGTCCACGGGATCCTGCGGCAATCCGAAAGTAACGAGAATATCTTCACCGGAGAGGGATGATTGCTGCCAGAAAAAAAGATCTGAATGACACTCCGGTTTATTCAGGTTGAAATGTCCGCTGTATTCCACAGCTACCCGGGGCCCAATGTCATGTCGGACAATATGCGGCCACGAACCGCCGCCAAGAGCATTTCGTTTTCTATCTTTAAAAAGTTGCGCCCATACACGATAAAATCGATGCCGCAGCGTACGCGCTGTGGCGATGCCCCTGGGCGTCAGGAGCCGCCGCAACAACACTCCGACATCTATTGCCGGCCTCACCCCGACAATCTCCACGCCATAACGCGACGCGTAGCGCTCAATGGCTTTAAACCACGGCCGCCGTTCCAGGAAGAGGAGCCCGCCCGGATCGCCGCCACGCTGCTCACTTTTTGCCTTCCAGAGACAAATCTGAATCAAAAATAACGCTCGCCAAAGAGTCTGCCGCTGCGAGAAACTAGTTGTTGAAACGGATCTGGCTAAGTACGCCAATAACCTATCTTCCGAATTGTTACTGTTCAGAAAGTCACGAAATACCGCCTCTCTCATGATATCTTCCTGAACCTCAGCCAAGTCTTGATAGGTTATCCTTAAACGGATCAGCAAGCCTGCCTCATCGCGCACATCAATAAGGCGAAACGCCAGCTTTTCTACCGGGCTACCTAGGAGACGACCCAAAAGCCTAGCCGCCACCAGGCTAACCAGCGAAGCGTCGATGACATAACAACGTTCAATCTTCGATCTCCTTTTCAATCGCGCCCAAACAATACGGGGCATAAGCGACAGAAACCACACTCGCAGAGTCAAATTCTCTACAAACCAGATCATCTCTTCCCAATACTCCGTTTGAACACCTGGATACATCGTTCTAGATCGCTCTCGCTCAACCCAATGCTACACGGCAAGCTGACTCCCCGCTCATAAAGACGCGGCGATTGTTCGATCCTAAACGCCTGGCAGTGTTTATACGGCGGAAGGTCATGGATCGTGTGCCAGAAGGGTCGAACTCCAACGCCGTTTTCATTGAGGGTTTTTACTAAAGCCTTACGTTCCGCCAGAGTGGTTTTTTCGGCCAGCAGAACGCTGTACAACCAATAGGTTGGCTCGCACTGTGTTGGCGTGGGCATCGGCGCGAGGCCAGGAATATCTGAAAGACTTTTTTGGTACGCATGTGCGATCTTCCGTTTTCTCTCGATGAACTCCTGAAGCCTCTCCATCTGAGCAACTCCTAAAGCCGCCTGAATATTGGTGAGCCGATAGTTATAGCCAACTTCATTGTGCACGTACTCCAGGGCATCGTCCTTGGCTTGAGTTGTAAGATAGCGGGCATACTCCGCGTGGCGCGAATTATTGGTCACTAGCATCCCACCACCACCGGTGGTGATGATCTTATTCCCGTTGAAGCTGAATACGCCAACGTCTCCAAACGTACCGACGTGACGCCCCCGAAAGCGCACCCCCATCGCCTCGGCCGCATCTTCTACGACCTGGAGACCATACTGTCTAGCCAGATCGACGATGCGGTCGACTTCACATGCCAATCCCAAAATATGCACCGGTAAGATCGCCCGCACCCGCCTTCCCGTCCGCTTGTTGTAGCATTCCCCGCTTCGCATCTCGCATTCCTCTGCCAGGAACCGGGCGACCTTGTCTATATCCATCTGCCATGTTTTGGGATCAGCATCCATAAGCACCGGATGGGCCTGACAGTACCGAACCGCATTGACCGGTGCTACGAAAGTCAAGTTGGAAACAATGACCTCCTCGTCCGCCTGCAAGCCAATAACCTTTAAGGCCACATGTAGCCCCGCCGTACCATTGACCAAAGCAACGCCATACTTGGCACCGACATAGGTCGCCACCTCACTTTCAAAGCACTCCACAAACGGCCCGACCGAGGAAACCCAACCTGTGTCTAGGCACTCCTTAACATACTTCCATTCATTGCCCGCAATTTCCGGCACAGAGAGGGGAATGAAACCATCTGGAGCCGGCTCGCCGGGTTCGTTAGAGGACGTAACCACCGGAAGAGTACGCATTCAAGTGCTTCCTTATCCATTCGATAGTAAGCCGCAAGCCATCCTCCAGGGAGACGGAAGACTCCCAACCCAAGATTTCCCTGGCAAGGGCGCTGTCTGCCAACAGCCGTGTTACCTCGCTGCTCTCAGGACGTACCCTCTCCTCTTGCTTCTCGATAACGACGCTCCTATTCATGAGGGCACCAATCATGTTGGCCAAGTCGAGCATGCCGATCTCGCGTCCGGAGCCGATGTGGATCGTGTGACCAATGGCCGCCGGCGTAGCCGCCGCCCGTAAAAAGCCCTCTACCGTATCCGCCACGTAGTTGAAGTCCCGGGTAGGATGCATATTGCCCAGGCGCACGGCGCCTCCGTTCAGGCACTGCGTAATAATTGTCGGAATGATAGCGCGCGCAGACTGCCGCGGGCCAAAGGTATTGAAGGGCCGCAGGGTCACTACAGGAACGCCAAATGAAAGGAAGAAGGCCTCCACCAGTTTGTCGGCCCCGATCTTGGTCGCTGCGTACGGTGATTGCCCCTGTAGCGGGTGTCTCTCGTCGATCGGCAGGTAGCGGGCAGTGCCGTATACTTCGCTGGTCGACGTGTGCACCACACGCTCTACGCCAAGATTTCTGGCGGCATTAAGGATATTGAGCGTACCCTCGATATTCGTCCGCACGTATGAGACAGGGGCGTGGTAGGAGTAAGGGATCCCGATCAGCGCTGCCAGGTGAAAAACCACCTCGGCTCCGCTCATGGCCTGTGCCACGCTGTCCTGGTCGCGGATATCCCCGGCCACAACCTCAACATGATCCTTGGCTGGCGACATGTCCAACCACCCCCAAGTACCTAAAGCATTGTAGCGGATTAGTGCTTTAGTGTGCGCTCCCAACTCGACCAACCTTTCCGTCAAGTGGCTACCGATGAAACCACCCGCACCAGTCACCAGCACCTTCTTGCCTGCCCAATTCACTTCAAGAACTTCCCGTTTTTGGCGTCTTCCTGCGCCTGCTCGTAATCGCTAGGCTCTCCGATGTCCAACCAATACTCTCGGACCGGGAAGCTAACAACTCGGCGGCCATCCACGAGTAGGCGTTGGATGAGGTCAGTCATATCGAAGGGTTTCCCGTTGGGGATATAACTATAAACGATCGGCTCTAGCAGATAAATACCAGCGTTAACAAAGAAGTTCAGCAACGGCTTTTCAGTTATGCGTGTGACAGTGGCACCTTGACACTCAACCACGCCGAAAGGGATATGGATATCGTACTGACGGACCGCTATAGTCAAATCACCTTGCTGCTCCCGATGGAAAGCCAGCATGGCACGAAAGTCCACCTGGGTAAGAATGTCGCCGTTAATAACCAGAACCGTCTCCCGGGGCACCCCCATGAGACCCAGGGCACCAGCCGTCCCTAGTGGGCGATCTTCGGTTACATAGTTGAGCTCTACGCCAAAATCTCGACCGTCTCCAAAGTGGTCGGTGATCTTCTCAGATTTATGGTGCGTCGTCACATTCACTTGTCTGATGCCAGCCTCCCGTAACTGCCGGATGATAATCTCCATAAGTGGTTGATCGCCCACTGGTAGCATCGGTTTAGGCACGTCCTGCGTAAGGGGCAACATCCGGCTACCCCGTCCTCCCGCCATGACAACCGCTTGTAAGGGGAGTACACGGTTAGGCACAAAATCGTCGACCGTGACCAGCGCTACCACGCGCTGATCGTCGTCCAGGAGAGGGAGTTGTAAAATATTGTTATGCTGGAGGAGCTTCAGATAAGTACCGCGATCGGCGGAAGCAGGTGCCGTGATGGGCCGTTCGTAAGGAGAGCCCCCCTTCCGGATTAAAAGGATACTCACCGGCTGCGTCAAATCCACGTTGCCCAGCACAGCACGGCGGACATCGCCATCGGTAACGGTGCCTACCAACCTTCTTTCCTCATCCACCACTAGCACAATGCCGAGTCTATTGCTGTCCATGCTGCTCATGGTGTCCAGTATGGTGCAATTGAGGTCAACACAAAAGTTTTTTAAATCAGTATACATGGCTATCGTTCTCAGAACACTTGATATTTAGGCCTTCACGCGACTCTAATAGCTGCGGAACCTCATACCTTCAAATCTCAATCGCAGTAGCCTTCTAATTTACTATCTCTCACGGTGTCCAAAGTACTGCAATGGATTCCTCCCATCATGTATGAATGTCTGAAGCTGATAGGGATAGGTGTTAATTTGTATTTTTCGAGGACCTTAATGAGAGCTGCTTGCCTTTTATCGACGACGACGGTTTCTGGATCTAGAGAGAGCACGTTCATTCCTATCCATTTAGAAGCCAAAGAGTAGAGGTTCGTCTCAACATTCAACGCCGCCAATTCAGTAAATATCTTTTTCCTAAATTTTTCCTGGAATTCGAGTGTTTCTTCAGGAATTGGCAAAATATCCTCAAAGTATATCTTGTCCCATTTATCGAATATTTTCGGACAACTGTCCGAATTAACTCTCTCTCCGTTCAAAAGTACGAGACCGGGCCTTAGGCATAAGACAGTCGAATCAATATGGCTCGACCGATATATCTCGTCAGTGGTGTGGACACGATATTCATCCCCCAAAACACTTTGTAACCACTTGGCACCGAGATAGTTTCCCGACCTCGATACCAGATATAGAAGATCTTTCCCCATCCTCACGGTATTCGCGGCCTCAAAAAGAATTTCATCTTCAGCCAATTTAATATATTTCTGACCATCTTCCTCGTAAGGTATGATGTAGTTTCCAGTGAGCCGAGGCTTCGGACCTGCTATCCAGCGAAATCCGTCCCTGAAGTATTCGTACCAAATGTCATAAAGCGCCGTCGCCTCAAAATATCGGTGCCTTTCCTGAGAAGGGGATTCTATAACCGTGTCGCCGACGACCAAATACAGGTCTCTCGCATTATATATCTGATCTCCAGAGGCGCTCCAGTTGGGAGTCGAAAAAATCTTCCCCGTGTCCGACCCATTGGGTCTATAAACTTTGGCGCCAAACTTTTTTAGCACATTACAAAGTCCTTCGAGATCCTCATTCACCTCATCTACTAACCATTGGGGAAAAGCCTCCCTCACTAACCTGTCGACTACGTCTCTAGTCTCCAGGGGAATGGGTCCAGGCTTGGAGAAGAGCAGACACACTCGCGCTCCACCTCTACCGACTATAACCTCTCTCAGCTTGTCCCACTCGTTGTGGCTATTAATTTTCACTGCTTACCCTCCCTAAAAATCAAAGTTACTTTTCAATACATCCCGATCCGAAAGACACGGCTAACGTCCCAGCATTCTCATAATATTCGCATGATCCTGCCGAGCAATTTCAAATCTATTAGGGTTGAGCCGTCCACCTTCGTATTTTGGAAACATATTAGACCTGAAGGCGCAACGGATGCCGAGATGTTCCAAAATCTTGAGCGTATCCCCATTATAAGAATTGCAGGGATGCGCCATTGCAACGGGGCTATCCCTGCAATTCTCTTTTATATGGCGATAGTTCTTTACGTATTCCTCAAGTTGCTCTTCATAAGACAAATCAGCAAGTACGGTAGGATGAGAATAAGAATGGAGCCCCACAACATGATCGCTATTATTCAAATATTGTAAGTGGTCATTTGACATCCACAAAACCTTCGACATATCCAGTAAATCCAGCCCATATTCGAGAATCATTTGATCCATTATGGCCTCATAGTTCTTTATCGTTAATGCTCGATCCCTAATCAGCCGAAACTTCACGTCATTAATGGAATAAAACGGAAACATCTTAAGCAGGTTCGCTATTTCTTCTTCTCCTTTGAGAATTGTCTTCGCTCTTTCTGAAAACTCCGAAGCAAAAATCTTCTTGAAAAACAGCTCGTAAAAATCATCTATGTTTTGAAAATACTTCGATCGAAAAAACCTGTAAATCTCGATTCTTCCCACGTGCCCCTCGAAGACACTGGAATAGACGAACCAGAAGGCTTTAAGATTGTATGCCTCTAATATTGGAAGCGCTATTTCGAATTGACAGAGCAACGCATCGTCAAACGTAATACATAGATGTTGCTTGTCTAATTCATTGGCTTCTAGCTTTTTCAGCCATTCCCGAGGACTTAGAATTCTATCGGCACCAACAAAATTCAATATGTTCTCGAAGTCTTCTTTTGAGATAGAACCTTGCCCTTTCGGGTGCTCCCCATTATGGAAGTGATGAAACATTATTCCGTGCTCTAGCTTTCTCGGATAGTCCATGACGCGCCTGTGCGGGGAACCCCGGATCGAGTCAGGCGAGAACTCTTGTGTAGACATTGCCTCTATACTTTAATACATTCGAAAACCCACCATTGTGGAAAGCAACTAGCAAAGTTGAACGCTCTAACATCGTCAATTACGCAGTTAGGATCCGGCTTCGGCTCATAGACAGAAGTGATAGCGAGTCCTGCCCCGTTAATCGCCTGGGAGAGATCCTCAAGGGATGGTGTGACCGAATAAAGCCGCGTGGCATATTCGGAAACGACGGTGTAGGGATAATCCGCATCTCCAAGCCACGGCGCAAGCCAAAAAACGCCATGAGGTTGCATGATCACGCACCGACCCTCCGGACACAGGTTTGCCGTTAACCGGCGAAGAAGCGCGCTGGGCGTTATCCAAGATTCTCCTGCATCTTGAGGATAAAAATAAAACATCAACACGTCGGCCATCCAGATGAGATCCATGCGCTCCTCCGGTAACATCTGCAAGGGATCTGCCTCAGATAACCTCATCATCACCGGTTTAAACCCGCCACCTATCGCACGGCTCGCTTCTGCCAATAAGTTTTCATCCGGATCAACGCCAAAGACAACGGCACCCCGAGCCACAAAGCGCCTCGAAGCCATGCCGCTGCCACATCCGAAGTCTAGAACCGACTTCCCCTTCAAATCTACTCCATCGAGGTAACGCTCCAGAAAAGCCTCTTGGACGAACTTGTATAAGTTATCTCGGACCTGTCTCGTCGACGGGTCGAATTTTTGCTGGTACCACCATTCCGACGGATTGACCCGTTCTCGCAATCGCAACTCCGAGCCAAGTTGCTGGTGGAATGTCCCAAAGTGATAACGATCCACAATAGACCGCTTTCTTGCGAAATACCCTGTATAGCTAGCCTTGTCTTTAATCAGAATGAAACGGTTGACGAGAAAGTCTACAGCTTCACTAAGGCTGCGAAACAGTACGGATTCAAACTTAGGTGTTCTATCGAGACAGGTTGGGTCCGCAAGGAGACCCTCCGTATTGGTAAACCGTGTTCTGTCCGAGGCTCTTAGTTCGCCCTGGATAGGAGAGCCAGCCAAGGTGTTGAAAAGCGGTAGGTTTAGCAATATATGACGACGAGCTCGATAATTGGACGCTAATATCCACCCGTTCTGAATTTGAAAATTCACGTCGGGACAGACGCGATAACCCCGAAGGTCTAGAGTCTCCGAAGCTTGGTTGTTCATCAGGTCCTCAACACAAGATCGTGAGTTGTGGGCCAATCTCGGTCCGAATCCCCTTTCGTGAAATAGACCTGATCCGGATAACGCCAGGATTGGTCGGTTCTAGCAAGCTGGCCACCCAGGTGAAACGTATTGTTCCATTCGCGATGCTCCAACGGTGAAAGGAGATGGGGAATCGCATCCAATCCTGTGTCGGCATCCGCAGGGAGAAAGCCGGCGCTCAGCAGGTGTTCGTCCTGCTGACTCCCGACAACCATAAAGTCTGTGAACAGGGCCTCTTCGGCTTGTGCCTTCTCTGCAACGAGGCGCCAAGCCTCCGCGGCCCACTCCTCGTCTGAAACAAAATCGAGAACGCGGCAGACCATACCCTCCGGTGTCCGCTGAAAGCGAACAACCGCGAACGCTTGAAGGTGCTTATCCACACGCATTGCCCACAGTTTATAGTTCACGTAAGGGGCGCGTAGATAACGCCACTCGACGTAATCGCGATCTCTTTCCGTCGTACAATAGATCTTCTCACGAAATCTACCCCACAGTTCTTCGTAATCCTCAGGGATATCCCCCGAAGACCACAGCACCAGAGCTCCCGTGGCGCGCTTAACGATCCTGCTGGCGGCCGACAGCACGGCCCGGCGTTTTTCCGGTACACACAGATTTGCCGCCTGCCGGTAGTGCACAGAGATGAAGCGACGCATCCTAACGCCGGGAATTTCCATACCCAGAACCTGGTTGAGCGGCAAAGAGTTTTCGTTCCCCGACATTGCCCCAACAAGAGGGAAGGCCTTGTAGACCCAGAGGTAGAACTGAGAGCCGGTACCGCGCATCCTAGCTCGCTCCTCCACTGCAGCGCTGGAGATCCAGGCGAGAGGAACGGTGCTGGTCCCGAACTTGGCCCGCACGACTATAACCATCATCATCCCCGCTACCCGACCTTCCTCGTCCTCAAGCACTTTCACTGCCCAGCCGTCGTAGCGTGAGGTCTGAAACCAATGTTCATTAAAAGCGCGGTCGGTGACATGGGAAGGACCAAAGTGATTGCTCGCGAAGTTTTTGAACTCCGGCCAGTCAGCATCAGTGAACGAACGAAGCCTCATACCTTTTTAGGCTACCTTTCGCAAAACTGTGTCGGCAATCGCGCTCAACGAGCCAAGGTTTTCTTCCGTCAGGTCCTCATAATCCAGGGAAAGGCCAAATCTTTCTTCAATAAACACGACCATCGATACGATGGCCAGAGAATCCAGGGCTCCAATTTCAAAGAGATCCGTGTCGTCCTCAACGGCTTTAGTTTCTTCTGGTTTCGTTTCCAAAAGAAACTCTCGGATGACCGCAATTACCTCGCCACGTTGCATGCTACCATCCTTTGAGGGGGCTGACTTAGTTCCGTTCATTCTGGTATCCCCCAACTCTCCTTACGCTTGCGCACGACAGAGAGAAACTCGTATATTTCGCCGCTTACGTTCCTGGCAAAGAATATTCGAAGGGGATTTTGAAAAGGGGCGAGGTTGAAACAATCGCCAACGAAATACCCTGCCTCTTTCAACCTCAAGCGGAGACGGTCCGCATCTCGACAGAAAAAAGAAAGACAGACGATCCCTGAGCCATCCAGATAGGAACCCTCCGGCTTGGAGGGATCCTCGGAAAAATAGACGGCAAGCTCGCTACTTCCCCCGACGAACCCAGGGATCTCCAGCCGAAGGACGCCCGGGCATACCACCTCTTCCCGAAACCCCAGGAGGTTCCACAGGGAAAGCGTCAAGGCCAAGTCCCGAGAATAAACGATCAAGCCTGTGACACCGGCAGACCGGGAACACATCCCCAATACCCTAAAACCCTTGATCGAGGCCGGAGAACCGCATTCCAGAGTGTTTAAGACCGCGTCCGGCCCTTTGTCACCGTTCTCTCCCAACACGGCTTCGAAGCACGATTCGCCATGGAAACTCCCGTTTGTACCGCTCTGGTTCTCGCTTAGCAGCTCGATGGGAGGGCGCCTGGCTTTACTGATCAGCAGCTTCATCGAAAAACTGGCGGCCAGAGTCTCGAAGACAAACGGTGCCTTGGCGACAGGATTTGGGAGCAGGCGAACCTCGCCATATTTGGAATACCCATGTCCGTGCAAGAAGGACTCCGGAGCTTCCAAATCATGCACCGCGAGGACTAGGTGGCTGACTCCAAGGATCTCCTCGGGATGTTTATTTAAACCTGCCACTGACATCAGGAAATCGATTCTAGGAAAACAGCAACACAGAGGCGTTTTCTGATTCAGCGCTCTGCGCGTGTGATGATATCACAGTCTTGTTCCGTGGTAAAAACTGTCCCAGTGGGCTGACTTCGTTTCAGGAGATCCACAATGCTTTTCAATCCGGCCAAAATTCGCTCTTCGCTTTCCGCACCGATCGAGACTCGGATGTAGCGATCCGTACTGCTGCCATAAGCCGACCCCGGCACCACCGACACGGCATACTCCTGTAAAAGTTGTGTCGCGAAATCCAGAGAAGTGCCCGGATAGTTACCCAGAGAAACAAAGAAGTAAAACGTCGCGCTCCCCGGCATCGCCTTTAAATTCAGCGACTCTAAAACCCTTGCGATCCTAGCTCGCTTCTCCACGACGGCGCGCACCTGCGGCAATGTGTGAAGCAGGATGTCATCAAAATACCTGGCACAATATTGGAGGAGAATGGTGGGCGCGCAGGTGATCAGGTGTTGATTGATTTTGAGAATAACCTGTATGACTTCCCGGTGGGCGATGACATATCCGATTCTCCAGCCCGACATGCCCATATTCTTGGAGAGAGAATTGACAATGATTACATAATGCTTTTTTTCGCTAAGACGCCCCGCTGATACAAAGGACCCATCCAACACGAAATCGCTGTAGGCTTCGTCCACTAAAAGGTAAATGCTCCGCTCCAAGCATAGGTCGTAGATTCGTTTGAGCTCCTCACTGGAGTAAATGCGTCCGGCGGGATTATTGGGGTTATTCAAGACCAGGATTCTCGTCCTTGGAGTCAGGTATCTCTCAAAATCATCGGCCGAGACCTGGTAAGGGATAAACCGTGTCCTGGCGCCGCATAGCCGCGCCTGATGAGGATAGCTTAGCCAGCACGGCTCGTGAACAGCCACCTCTTCCCCCGATTGAACGAGAGCCAACATGCTCATGAAAATCAGCGGTTTTGAGCCGGCGGAAATAAGGAGCTCGCTAACAGGGTCTACCTGGACGCCGTACTGACGATGATAATAGTCCGCAATCTTCTCGCGCAGCTCTGGAATCCCCTGGGATTCCGAGTAGTGATATCCCTTGACATAGTCCAGGGCCTTCATGTCAAAGAGCGGAATATCGAAGAAGGCTTCGCCCAACGATAGAACCGTCACCTCGCGACCGGCCCTTTTCAAATCGTATACCATCTGGTTGAACCGGATTGACATTGCCTCCGGGATTTCTTCCGCGGCGGGATTGAATAAATGACGGATACTTGCCCTATTCATAACGGTTCTCGCGTAAGGCAGAGCGATGCCTGAACATGCACCATTAAAAGGAAACGGAATCGATTACGGCTCTGCGAGATTCCACCCAATCCTTTAAAACCCATTTTTGGACCTTGCCGCTTTCAGTACGCGGCAATGACTCCATCGCGACGATCTCACCAGGCCACTTAAACTTGGCCAGCCCCTTGGTTAACAGTGTGCGAAGCTCGCCAAGAATCTCTTTCGGAAGGCGCCCCCCTCCCGATAGCTCCACACATAAAACCGGAGTTTCTCCATAGAATTCGTGTGGAACGCCGATGGCAGCAGCCTCCTTCACGAGCTCGTGGCCCTCAGCGACCTCTTCGATATCTCTCAACGTAATCAGATATCCGCCCTTTTTCACAACATCCTTCCAGCGTCCCTTCAGAATCAGCACCTCTCCCTCCCCAAACACGCCAAGATCTCCTGTCCGAAAAAAACCATCGGGAGTAAGCGGCCGGGAAATCTCCCCTTGGGAATCCATATATCCGTTAAAGAGAAAAGGTGTCTTTGCTTCGATCTCCGATCTCGAAGGATCATCCGCGAGCGGACTCAATCGAACCTCCGCCCATGGCAGAGGTTTTCCAACCGACCCGGGATGCCGCCTGGGTGAATCACCCAGCTTTTCAGAGGTTAAAAAGGTCGTCTCCGACAGAGCAAAATTCTCCAAAAGCTGGATTCCAAAAAGGTCTTCAAAGCGCTCCTTTTCGCTCGGGCCAATCGGCGCCATGCCCAAAAAACTGGCCCGCACCTGCGACCGGGCGGCATCAATCTCCGCGCTCGGCTTGTAGAGCCTTACCAGGGCCCGAATCATCGACGGTGCTAGCCAGAGCGTATTGACGTCGTTTTGCTTGATCTGGCGCCAAAACTTTAGAGCCAGCGTCCCGGAAAAGGGGTCTGAAATCACGACGCTGCCGCCGCAGGCGAACGGGATAAGCCCAAGGTTGAAAAGGCCTCCAAGATAAGACATCGGCAAAATGTTATAGAACCTGGCATCCCGATCCAGCCAGGAGTGAAATTCTGACCAGGCCATTGCGCTCGACCATAATCGATCCCCATCGTGCACTACCGCTTTCGGGTTGGCAGTAGTTCCACTGGTAAAGATAAGAAGCCTACCACTCTGGGCGTTTGCGGCATCCACCTGGGCAGCAACCCTTGTGGCGTAGCGGGTGAGATCCCCATCCAAGGGTACACTAATCGCTGACTTCTTGAGCGTACATTCACCAAGCTTTTCCCTTATGTGAGGATTTAAGTTGTAAGGCACTAGACCCGCGACGCACCGAGACGCCAGGATGCATTTGCAGCTCTCATCTAAAGTGGCAAGAGGCGAGATCGGACAAAAATCCACTCCACACCACAAGGCGGCAAGAAAGGCAACTAACTGCTCTACGCCATTCGGCAGCACAGAGAATATGCGATCTCCCGGGCGAACTCCCGTGCTCGTTAACAGGGCACCAAAACCGATCATCGCTTCAAATAAAGCTGTATATGTCCAAACGCGGCCGGTCTTCGAATCAAGAAGCGCCCGCTGCTGACTATTTTCACGAACGACCCTTTCGATGTCGGTTTTAAACGAACGGATCACGGTTCTCCCTCCTCTGGCACCGGCTCGTTTTCCATCGGCGTCTCAGTCATTGCCCTGTTTCATACCCTAGAACGATACTTCGCCCGATTGCAAGATTGACACACCGTCCACCTCCAGCGATGGCGAGCAAAAAATAAAATCCAGATGAAAGGGAACGTCATTCTCGCCACCAACAGTGGCGTTCGAGCCGAAACCGAAGTGCATCGTCCCCGCGGCCCCTTCATCGGTGAGCATCAAGCCGGTAAGCGTGGCCCGATCATTCAACCCTACGCCGCACTCGGCGAGAATATATGCTTTTGATGAGCCCACGCTTTCAAAGAGGCGCTTTAATTTTTCCACTACCTCAGAGTTCCCATTGATCTCAACAATTCGGCCGCATGTCACGGTAAGTGTCACGGGCTCGGTAAGAAGTCCGATTCCGGGATAAGGAATTGAGCCATCCACAACCACCACGCCTTCCGCAGAGGTTTCAATAGGCGAGACGTTGGACTCGATGTCAGGTGGAGAGCCCAACTCGCCTGGTCCATCGACATAGCCGGGACAACAATTTCCGACACGTCCGTCGATCCGAAGCATAATATCTGTCCCTGCAGACGACGTCACCTTCACCGAGGTGCCGGCCGTGAAAACGTCGGCCACGCGGCGGGCAAGCACAGCTCGCCCTTCGTAATCAGCGCGCAGTGAGGGAGCACCCAATAGTTCCACAGAGTAGTCCGGCAGGCTTAGGTACCGACCTCCTTTTGCGGCAGCGTTCCTTCGAGCCTGTGTATGCGCCATCGACTTTGACGTGATCCCCAGGCAAAGGTCCGCGAGCGCCATCTTCTCAGCAACCGCGGCAGGAGGCTCGTGTCCATGCATATTCAATGGAGGGATCTCTATCAGAGTCACAGCGGGAGTGACCAGTTTTGCCCGGGACTCGAGAATCTCACCGAGTAGTCTCGTATCGCTGTCGCATACGATAAGTATAGCCTCTCCGTTGCGCAATCGGCCGCAACGCCTGAGCAGGAGATCTGCACCCTCTATCACCGCCGCGTCCGAAGTGGTGCTTCGTTCTAGGTCCCTCATCTCGTTATTCTTGCAACCGCTCAATCTCAACAACAATTTGAGAGTGTATCGACTCTGGCAAACAGCCTAAACAGACAATCGGCGTGTACAGAATAAAAGAGATCGAAGAGTTCTCTTCTGAGACTCATAACTAGTCCACATCGATAACATCCACAAACGTGTTACCGTACTTGTCGCAGGCGCCGACTCCGACAGCGGCGAGGTCCTCCGGCAATACCGATTCAACGTCAAATACATAGCGCCAAGACTTTAGATCGGTGGAAAAATCCAGGTTATCATGCAGGAAGCGTTGCGATCTCATTTTGATTGCCAGAAATGGTTGCGGTCCAAACACTTCACCTCTAACAGTTTCCACCGTAAACACGCGCGGCTTCCCGTTGCTGTCCCGGTGCAGTTCCAGTTTGAGCTCTAACGGAGGGACATCGGTCGTCCCGTAGGCTACTGCACGCAACGCCTCTCGCGCCTCGCAAAACTTAAACTTGACACTCGGATAACTCAATTGGACCTTAACCAAAAGATTGCGGAACCAATCCACCTCAGTCACCAAATCACGATAATCATGACTGACCACGCCGAGAAGCGTCGGCTTGCCGGCATCAGCCATGGCAAAGGCTTTCTCGACCTCTCGGTCGTTGATACTCGCGAACCGATTAATGACGTTCAGCGCCCGAGCGATAAAACGTCGGCACTGGCCGGCGACTTGATAGTTATCGTGCGACGGACGGTAGACACTCCAGTCCTTCGGAGCGAGCCGCCAGTCGGCGAAACGCCCATGCGCAAGGTCCGCCTGGGCATCCAATTCACTGCTGTTTTCAACTGCCATGTTTGAAAAATCAAAGGGAATATATTGCTCTAGAAACCAGTGGATGTCCGGCCGCTCGGTTTCGAAACCGGCACGTACGCACGACGGGAACCAATGCCGCTCGATAATCCGCCGGACTAGCGTCTCGAACACGTGCGGTGAGTTCAACAATGAGGACCCACATCTATGGGCTTCCCGGTAGACAGACATGGGATGAAAGTGCCAGTGTAAGCCGTCTCGCGAACCGCCCAGGCGCTGCAACAGGTCTCGGTAGTGGTCGAAAATCACGTGATATCCCATTGCCCGCCGCCGAGGATTGACATCATAGTCCACGTAGTCCAGGCAGAACCAGTTGTACACATAGGGCCCGCCAAACGCGTCCCTCACCTTGTTGCGGAAAGTCTCGGACATGGCACGAGTCAACATGTCGCCCAGCTTATCCCAGGTATCTATGAATCTGGTCATGTGACCGGAGAAGGCGAGTCTCACGAGATCTTCTTTCCCTCCGAGATTGATTTCACCACGGCATAGTTTGGCAAAGTTCTCTTCTGAGCGCTGGATTCCCGAAACTCCAAAAACGTTCTCAAGACGGTCGAATTTTGCGTCCAGACTCTCATAGAGCGGACCTTCCGCGTCGACGCAGTGAACGACATGTACGACCTTCTCCATCGCAATTACGTCGTCTTACCGTTCTCCTTATTCTCCTTCGAGAACATCCCGGCGACGAACTATTTTCTCCCCACATACATATGATGATCGGTTGGCCCTTCATCTTCCAGTATGATCGAGCCGTAAAAGCCCATATGCAATTTCTTAAACCCTGCCTTGGTGAACAGCTCGAGAACCTCGTCTCGTGTCTTGAAATTCACACACTGCGTTTCGTTGAGTCTTCCTCTCAGAACTACTTTACTCAGGCCATCTTCAACTCCCTCAACAAACCGAGAATAATAGTTGGTCGTGGCAATCATGGTCGCAAATATGATGCCTCCCCGCTTCAGAAGGCTAAACAACTGTGATACCAGCCCGGACATGTCACTATCGTTTAGAAAATAAATCACCTGATTCGAAAACACGATGTCAAAATCTGTAGAAAAATAGTCCGTCAGCTTGGGCACATTGGGAACAACGTGGAAGTTATCGGCATAGACTGGCATCAAGGACTTGCATTTCTCGATAGCGGTGGGGCTGACATCGCAACCGTAGGGCGTATAGCCATGCTGCTCAAAGTACTGTAAATGACTACCGCTGCCGCAACCATAATCCAGAATCTTTCCGCCAGACATCTTGAGCTCGTGTTCCAGGATATAGCGATGAAACCGGATCACATGCCCATCAGGATATATAAGCCCATATCCAGTTCGATATTTGGTGTCATAGGTATCTTTGTTGACTTGATATACTTCGCTTGCCATCTTTTCCTCCTATCGATGTTTTGATTCTTCCTCGATTAACTATTCGACTTTCCAGGGTCGCAGACTCGCTGTTCTTTGGGATTTCCTGGACTCGGCCCAGCTAATCCTGCCGAATCAAAAGAGGCGCTACGGTAACCAGGGAACGTCGTGGCACGGATGCGTCGTTGGATTTCTTCTCCACTCATATCGGGGGTTAACCGGCATAGCTCGTTCAACTCCGAACGCCTAAACGGTCGGCGAGTCCATTTCTCGGGTGACGTAGGGAGAGTCTTTCTGCTGATGATCAGGTCGAGAATCTCATAAAAGAGGTAGCCAATGTAAGCGTGGCACCGCCAAGTAAGGGAAAGTACAGTATCGGTTGGATAGAGGGGAAACCGAAGAACCCGGATGATTTGGCCAGTATCAACTTTCAGATTCATGTGGTGACAGGTCACTCCAAAGATCGTAACTCCGTCGTAGATTGCGAAATTCGTACAACCGATACCCGGATACTCTGGCGGGCCCGGATGGAAGTTAATCGCCGCGTACCTGGCCCTTTTCAGCAATTCTTCGGGAATAATCCACGGACTAAGGTAGGAGATGACATAATCAAAATCTTCTCCCGGATCTACCCCTGGAAATGAATCGCCCCGTTTGCCAAAATAAATTTGGCTCTGAGCGACATGAAGGGATAAATATTCGGCAGCCCGCTGGCAGAACCCGTCTTCGGCTTTCCCGAAGAATAGGATACGCAATGGTAACGGATTCATAATTGCTCCATATCGCTCTACCTCGTTGACACGGCCCCTGGGACATCTACAAAACGCTTGGTTATCAGAGAAGAGTCCATAGGGATTTTCTTGAGCGCCTGCACAATAGTCTCAGAGGCACAACCATTCCCGTAAGGATTTTTTAAGCTCCGTAGCCGCAGCCGGAAACTAGGATCAAGCGCTCGATGAAGTCCTAGCAGAATCTCATCGCTCCCGTATCCAACATCGACCACGTTGTCGGCCCGGATACGTCCTTTTTGACGGGAACCCACGTTGACTACTGGAAGCTGAAACGAAGGTGCCTCGATGATCCCGCTGGATGAGTTGCCTACCATAGCAGCGGCGACGGACATCACACTGAAGTAGGCCTGTAACCCCAGGTTGCTCACTAAATAGGATGAAGCCCGCTCCTTGACAAAATCTTCAATTAAACGCCTGGCCGTGTAATTAGAAGTATCGGCATTTGGTAGAGTGAAGATTATGGGCAACCCGGACCGGTCTACTGCTGACAATAGTTCCTTTACTTGCCACTCTGTTTGTTCATGCTCTAGAGTAACCGGGTGAAAAGTCACCAGAAGCGGCGGTTTTGCCAAGGAAAATCCAAAATGATTCTCGAGTTCACAGGCACTTAATAGTCTCAATGACTTAAGATTATCCAGGCTCGGAGCACCTGACACAATGACTCTCCAGGGTTCTTCGCCCAGTTGCACGACCCGTCTGGCGTATTCATCCATAGCCACAAAATGCAGATGGCTAAGCTTCGTCATGGAGTGACGCAAGGCGTCGTCAATGGCGCCTTCCGTAATCTCTCCCCCGTGAATATGAGCGACGGGGATCTTAAAAGGTAGCGCGGCAAGTGCCGCCGCATGCATTTCAAAGCGATCTCCTAACACCAACAGGATGTCAGGCCGAAAGCGCGCATAGGCTTGAGCAAAACCAATCAGTCCTAAGCCCATTGATTTGCCAATCGCCTCGGGCGTATCTGATGAAAGAAGCATCTCTATCCGATCTCCTATGGTGAAGCCGTCTTCTTCAATCATCTTCACCGTGCCGCCGAACTCCGGGGAGAGGTGCATGCCAGCGACGATGACGTAAAGCCTCAGTTCCGGATCATCCTGAACTCTGCGCAAAATGGGTAAGTAGAGTCCATAGTCTGACCTTCCAACTGTAACCACACCCAGGGTTCTCTGATTTAGACTCTTAGCCATAATTGAAGATCGAGAATAGAGGATCGAAGATCAAAGGACAAAAGAGCACTGCTACTTACGAGCTGATTTGCAGAAGTCATCTACACGCTCAATCATCTGGCCTGTTCACGAGCGAGTTTATACACATCCAAATCCCAAAAACCCATTATACCGCTATTCTCTATCCTCTATCATCGATTCTCTATTATCGCACCCATCGGAAACGCCTACTTCATACCAGCATTTCCATCGTGAGCACGGTATCAGCAGGGATATCCTTGACCGCCACCCTCCCGAGCAAATGACTCAACATCGAGGGGGCAAGCCCTGTGCCAGGACGCTTGACCGTGATATCCTGCTCGGTGAGCGCGCTTCCTGCGGCTATATCCCGTACTGCCACCAAGCTTTTACGGGCCACGGCTGCGGTGGAGCTCTCACTCATAGTCGGCTCCTTCCTACCATGGCCTAATGAGGCCTCTACGATCCGGATTCCCTGCACCAGCTCGGCTAACTCTCCCGGTTCTAAAGAAGCCTGATGGTCCGGGCCGGGAAGATTCCGATCTAAAGTAAAGTGCTTTTCAATGACACAGGCCCCCAAGGCGACTGCCGCCAGCGCGACCGTTATGCCCATCGTATGATCCGAATAGCCTACGGGTACATGGAAGATTGCCTGCATGGTTGCCATCGCTCGCAGATTCACCTCGGCGGGCTCAGCCGGATAACGGCTGACGCAATGGAGCAATATGAGATGTTCATTCCCTGAACCCCGAATAGTCCGAAAGGCAGCCTCCACTTCTTCTAAAGAAGACATCCCGGTGGAGACGATCATCGCCTTTCCCTTCCGCGCGACCTGGGCCAGGAACTGGAGATTGGTGATTTCCCCTGAGGGAATCTTGAAAACACCCACCCCCAACCCCTCAAGAAAATCGGCGCTCCCTTCGTCAAACGGAGTGGACATGAAAAGAATCCCTTTCTGCCCACAATAATCTTTGATTTCCTTTTGGGCCGTCTCAGAGAGCTCAAGCCGACGGAGCATTTCGAGTTGAGACTCTCCGCCCCCGGTCGTACTCAACTGATAATCGGCCTTGGGTGCAGAGGAAACTGCCAGCCTCTCAGCTTTAAAACTTTGAAACTTGACCACATCAACTCCAGCCCGAAGTGCCGCATCGACTAAGCGCCTGGCCATCTCCAGGCTGCCATTGTGATTCACGCCGGCCTCCGCGACAATCAGGCAAGGAAACCCCGGGCCAACCTTACGACCGGCAATATCTATGGAGGCTACCATGCAGTCCATCCCCCATCGACAACCAGGTTGTGCCCGGTAACATAGGTGGAGAGATCACTGGCCAAATAAGCAACGGCTCCTTTGAGGTCCTCCTCGGTGGCCATCCGCCCAAGGGGAGTCCGTGACAAATAGCGTTGATGGAACAACTCCGGCTGGTCGCGCCAGACACCGCCCGGACTGATTGCGTTAACTCTAACCCTGGGTGCCAACAGAGTCGCCAAATATCGAGTCAACTGTAAAAGACCACCTTTGGAGACCGCGTAACCCGCAGGATTGGCCATTGTAGTTCCCTCATAAAGGCGAAAGTCCGGCCCTACCAATCCATACGTTGAGCCAAAAAGGATGACAGAACCATGACCTGACACCGCCAGAGCTTCTTTTGCCTCCTGGACCATCACAAAAGCAGACGTCAGATTAACCCGCAAGGCTCCATCCCAAGCCTCGACAGTTTGATTTTCAAATGGGACAGCCCAACCAGGTAGCCGAGTGGTCCCGACATAGGCCGCCAGGTGAATTACTATGTCCAGCCCCGCCATTGCCTCAATGGCGCTTCTTACGGAGTGACGGGTCGCGATCTCGTCAGTGAGATCGCACTCAATTGTGATCACTCGCTGGGCTCCATGTTTGGAAAGCGCCTCGACGCGCTCCTTAGAAGACTCGGCATCGTGGTCCAAGGTCGCGATTGTCGCCCCCATTTCCGCCAAGGCCTCGCCCGCCGCCAGCCCGATGTGCCCGGCGCCGCCTGTTAAAAGCACCTTGCGCCCTGAAAGATCCATGAGCCGGCTCAAAGAACGCATGCTCTCACTCCTTCGAGCCAAGGAAATTTGATCAACCCGCTTTGAACCAGCACTTCGGCGCGCTTGAATTCCTCGATGCTGTCAATGGACATAGCGCGCATTTCCGGGATCTCGTAAATAATATGTTTTCCATGCTGCCGCCATGAATCGGCTTCCCGCCGCACAAAATCGGCGCGCCAAATGTATATAGAACCATTGATACGATAAACCACCCGCACGTCTTGGCGGCGATCGAACTCACTTCCTTCCTTGATGAGATCCACCATCCACCCATCCTGCTCCACCACGCAATGCCATATCGGATTAAAGTCAGGCTGAGAAACCCCTATCACTCCGTCCGCAGACGGGCACTCCACAAGACGACGCAAAACCTCCGGGACATCGGACGGTTCTCGTGCCGGAGAAGTCGGATCCAAAAGCAGCAAGTAGTCGTATTGGCACTTCCCCGCTTCTTCCATACTCGTTAAAGCATGGCGGAGGACAGGCCACATCGGCGTCTCATCCCGGGCCAATTCGTCTGGACGCATGAATGGAACTTCACCGCCGAAGCTTCTGGCCACCTTTGCGATTTCTGGCGAATCCGTTGAGACAATACAGCGATCAATTTCTGGGCAGAGCTTGGCAAAGAGAACACTATGGGCAATGAGGGGGATTCCCACAAAGGGACGGAGGTTTTTCCCCGAGATACCCTTGGATCCGCCGCGCGCCGGAATAACCCCGAGGAGTCTTTTTCCGAAGTTCACGGATATTTTACTGCCTCTTCTTGGCGACTTGCGCTGGCCCGTCGCGCAGCATCGCACACGGCCAGGGCCTTCACTCCCTCATCGCCGGTGGCAAGCCTGGAATCCCTGGGGCCTTTTGCGGCGTTGATAAAAGCGTTGGCCTGATCAAGAAAGGCCTCGTCGCGACTCTGAGCGGAACGCAACACCTCACATGGACTCCCGGCAAGGGCCAACTTTACCGTTCCCTCGATCCCGTCCCACTCGAGAGTTCCCAGTTCTCCCATAGCTTTCATAGAGCGCCTCGGCGGTCTGGAAAGATAATCCAGGGTCAAAGAAACGACGACACCATCTTCCCGTTCCCAGATCAGATCGGCGATCTCGTCCGCCGAGATTCCCAACCGTCCCAAATTTCTTATCTTCGCCTGGACAGCCAGGGGCCAACCGAAGAGCCAACCCGCATAATCAACCTCGTGAACCAAATCCAGCAGCACGCCGCCTTCCACCTGCCGCGCGGAATAAGAATCCCGGTACGGCCGCTGGGGTCTCCAGTCGGGAAGATAGGACTGACATTCGACGCGCACCGAGTGGAGCTGGCCAATCCGGGCAAGTAACTTACGGAATTGGTTCAGGGACTCTGAGAACCTCATGACGCATCCGACAAACAGTTTTCGGCTCGCTTGGCTTGCCCTATCGTTTAAGACCCTTGCCTGCTTGGCGTCGGGCGCAAGAGGCTTCTCCACGAGCACGTCAAGCCCGCACTCCAGAGCTGCGATGCTGTCCTCCACATGCCTTCCCGTATCCGTTGCTACAATACAGAATTTAGCACCCATCTCTACAGCGAGCCCGATGTCTCGAGCTACCACGAAACCCGCCTTTTCCATTTCTTGAGAACGCTCCTCACGTCTGGGCACTGCAATCGGACAAACCGCGAGGATTTTCGTGAGGGCCCGCAGGTGCCTCATGCCCACGCTTCCTGTACCCATGACGGCAACACAAGCTAAACCTTCCCTTCTCACACCAAGCCACCATTAACATCCAATACGGCCCCATTAATGTAAGAAGCCGCGTCGCTTGAAAGAAAGACGATGCTCCTGGCCACCTCTTCAGGAGAAGCTAGGCGGCCCAGGGGATTGGCCGCAGCCAAAGCATCCATCTGAGCCTTTGAAACATGAGCTATCAACGTTTCAGATAAAGTTTGCGATGGTGCGACACAATTGATGTTTATTCCATCCCGTCCGAATGTAGCCGCTAAGTGTCTCGTCAATCCAATAACGGCATACTTCGAACACGTGTATGCCAGGGACGCTGTACGGCTGTATAAACGACCAGCAATGGAGGCAACGTTAACGATCTTGCCGTATTTCCTGCCACGCATATAAAGGATCGCATGTTTGCAACAAAAATAAGTGCCAAGAAGGTTGGTCCGAAGCACCTCATCCCATTCATCCGCACCTATGTCCAGGGGTTCTTTTTTTGAGACAACCGCTGCGCAGTTCACCAGGATGTCGATCCGCCCGAAGGTAGATACAATCTCACCAATAATTCGTTGGACAGTTTGCTCGTCCCGGACATCGCAACGTCGGCTCCGTTCGGTATTGTTCAAAGACCTCGAAATACCAATGGTGACGATACCCTCCTCCTTCAATATCTCTGCAGCGGCCCTGCCAATACCGCTTGAGGCGCCTGTGACAACAGCAACTCGTTTCCCCTCATCGGACATAGATATGCTCCATGTCCTGAGCCCCACACGCTAGTCGGAGACCGGGTTCCTTGCTCGTACAAACAATCGAATGAACCGTCCCTCTAGGCAAAAACACCACATCGGATTTACCGGCAGTAACAGTGGTTCCATCCCCAAGTCTCCACTCGAAAGTCCCTTCCAGAACCACCCACCACTCGTCGTGAGTCACATGGCAGTGTTTTCTAGCCCCTTCGCCGGGCGGCTGGCAGATCAAAGCAGTTTGATCGGTTCCCTTATACACCAACAAATAGAGCCAGGGAGGCTCGCCCATTTCTCGCTTTATAGTCTCTAAATTACTGAGCCGGGTGTTAGCGCCGCGATCCTCAAACTTTGTTACCCCATCCCGGCCGATAAGTTCCTTCAAATTATTCTCTATCGAGGTAACATTTTCTCCTAGCGAAAATTGAGAACTTGCTATTTTTTGCCTTCGGTACTGGAGCGACGCTTCGATGAGACGCAGGTCATCCCACGTATCCGCATCCAGCGCCTGAATCCTATCGAGCGGGAAGAATCCTACTTTTCCACAGAACGTCGGTCCGTCTTCGTCTGGGTTATCACGCTCATAGGATTCTACAAAAGAAGCGACCTTCCAACCTGAAAGCGCCCACGTGATCAGCTGCACCGGTAGCAGCGTCTGCGTGGGAATTTTCCTCGACAGCGAGAAGTTCACAGGCTGTCCGCCGTACACTGTCTCGGTAAAGCGCTCTTCGACCGAAAACAGCGAGTCGTAGCCGCCGTTTTCGAGCAAGAGCATAAAATCCCTTATCGTCTCTGGACGCAAAAGCGGAGAAGTCGTATGAACGAGAGCCAAGTACGTTGGCTTGACCGACTCCATAAAATCGAACAAGAAGTGGTCATGCGTCTGGCATCTCGTCCCGGAGCACTGGCGCGACTTGTTACTCATTTTACAGGCAGAGCCGCCGCGATCGGAATCCCGCTGGTAAAACTTCACACCCAGCATCTTTGCCACCCCCTCGAAGATCGCATGCTCGGAGTTGAGATAAATCTCTTCAAAGATTCCTGATTGTTGACACGCTCGCGCCACGTAAAAAACCATCGGCATGCCGTCAACGAAAATCAGGTTTTTGTCCGGAATCCTCGTGCTGCCAAGCAAAATGGGTATCAGTGCAACTTTTTTCATATCTACTTTTTGAGGTATTTGGCCTCGTAGTCAACGCATAGTTGATCCAGAATTTCCATGGCTTCCGGCGACGCGCGTTCAGCCGCAAATTGTCTTCGACGCTCGAACTCTTTGGCCTCATTCGAGTTCTTTTCAGGAGGCTCCCAGCCATACTGTTTATATCTTTCCAGATCAATTCCTTCTGCATACATTTTTCTGGGCACCTTTTGCTTTCTCATCATCCTTCTCGTGCAGGAATCCATCTTCGTACTCAGAGCTGTCTCCAGCCTTCGCATATAGGGTAAAGGATCAATCACGAATCGCTCGAAAGGAATCACAAGAACATCATCCCTACCATAGCCTGCACCGAACACGCCAAGCCGCTCAGCCTGTTTCGTCATGTAATCCATGACATAGATCGCTTTCTCAATCGGACTCGCTGTCAGAAAAACCTCTTCCCAACCATAGGCATACCAAGGTAGTCGGACACCTTTATACTCGAACATGATCAAGAAGGATCTAGAGTTTCCCCCGGTTTCAAACTGCTCCCGCTCCATGGCGATGGAGTGTTGAATAATCCTATAAAGTGGGTGACGGACCAGCTCTACGAATAAAACCCGCGGGCCCAAAGCCTCGAAAAGCGGCAAGCTTATGGGTAGAAGATTGTGCGTCGTTAATAGGAGGATCGGACGTTCAACCTGGCCTCGATTTATGACAGCCTCGTCCCCAGCTTGAAATAGGCGTAGAAAGTAGCGCATAGGACGAGGATTGCGAAACACGCTAGAGAGATCGGCCGGACGGAAGTTTGTCTCTCTTCCCATCATAATATTGTACAGGTGAAGATCCGTGATGAGCCCGGTCAGCGCCGAGGCCACATCCGTCTCGATCCGGCCTAAATATTTTAACTGGCATACGTACTCTAGCACATAGGAATATTGCATGAGTTCGACGCGAGGTAATGCCCCGATAATGGGAGACAACATCGTCTTTCCACAGCCCGAGAGGCCGTTGAGCACAACGACTTTCCCTGTCAAATAGGGCTTGGGCGTGATGCTTATAGCCTCCATCTCCCCCCTTTCTGCCTGCCGTTGTATCGATTCCATACCCTATGAGGCCGGATACTCCGCTTTACCAATGATCAAATCACATACGGCTAACAACCAGATTTGGTGTGTCATCTCAACCACATTGTAAGCCCGGCTATCAACCCAGATGTTAAGATCTCCCAGTTTTTTTACAGGGTTGTCTTGGGAGAATCCGGTCAGTGTCACAAGAACCAATCCAGCCGAGCGGGCATAACGAGCTGCATTAATCATATTTGCGGACTTCCCGCTTGAGCTAATGAGAATAACCATATCGCCGCGATCCGCGTAAAACTCCAAAGCCTTTTCCAGCCACCGTTCATAGCCATAGTCGTTAGCAAAACAAGTGATCAAATCCACTTCATTGAAATTGATGCACCGGATGTTAGCACACTTGGTAAAATCCACTGCGCAGTGACTTGCTATCGCCGCGCTGCCGCCGTTTCCTGCCAGGATCACCTTCTTCCCGCTGTCCCGAACTTTAACTAACAAGCCTTTCAATTCTGTCAGTTGGGGAAGAACACCCGGCGCAAAAATGGACTCTCGGTAGCGCTCGAAGTATTCTGTTAGCCACTGTTTCTCGTTCATTGGTAAGTCACTTGTCCTGGTAAATCTTATCCATCAGTCGCATAAGCTTCAGTGCATCCTGCGAAGTTCCAACACTCACGGGGGCATCCTGCTCAATCACATTAAAAAAGCTTTCCACTTCATACTGCCAAGAATTGTCCACCTTAAATCTAATTTGCTCTACTCCGTCCCAAGTCGCAGTAGGAGCACTCGTTCGGTTCTCTGCAATACTCATGGCCTCCTCGCCGTAGGTACCCGACGGCGTCAGGAGCCCGTTGATGACGATGCAGCCCTTCTCTAAAAAAATCTCGAACGAGAAAAGATGCCGCCACTGGGTCATGGTTGAATGAAGGGAAGCAACTAGACCATCCCGTCTCCGAAAGGTAGCAAACACATTGTCTTCTACATCCAGTTTCCAATAGAGATTGGAAACGAAGGCGTGGACCTCATCAAAATCTCCAGCCATCATAAGAAAGAGATCCAGCATGTGTATCCCTTGATCCATCATGATACCACCACCCGCCAGTTCTCTTTTGGCCCGCCATTCGTTGTAAAAACTCTGATCAACACTCTTGCCATAACGACCTCGCATCCACAGGATCCGTCCATAGACCCCCGATTCCGCCAGTTCTTTAGCCTTCTTGATGCTATCGTGGTGGCGGTGGTTGAATCCATACATAAGCTTCCTACCCACGGCCGACCGTTCGGCCTCGATCACCTCTTCTACTTCCTTGGCATTAAATGCCGGCGGCTTCTCACAGAAAACATGTTTCCCGGCACTTAGCGCTCTGATGGTCAAGGATTTATTCAGATAATTCGGTGTGCAGATAAAAACAGCCTCTATCTGCTTATCCGCTATCAGCTCATCGGCAGAGACATATCGACGAACGCCGGGCAAATTGGCGGACTCCTGTGGATCGGAGATCGCCACCACGTGGCCGTGGCCATTTTGACTGATTGTTTCATAGCGGATCCGGCCCATCTTGCCGAAGCCGATGATTCCTACGTTGATCATCGTTCAAAGGCTCCGAGACGCCCGGTACTCTACACGACTCTCGCAAAAACATTTTCTAAAGTAGTCCAAGCAGAGTCCTCGAAACGCTCCGTCATCAACTACACGTTGTATGAAAACTTCCCCTGGATCTCTAAGCAGTATGAGAGAGAGGGCCCGGTCCGTGTTCTTTTTGTCCCTGCCAAGGGCCGCAAATAACAGATCTTCCGGAATCGGTGTTCGATCGAAGCCGGAATAATTCACGGCAAGCAACGAGTGGAGTTCTTCGAATAGTTCCTGCCCGAGCAGGCCAAGACGAAGTGATAGGTAATTGGCCATATCCATTCCGATGGTCACCGCGATTCCGTGCGGAATGGCGTAATGAGTAGCGCTCTCTATCGCATGGCCGAAACTATGCCCATAGTTCATAACCAAGCGCTCGTTCCGGTCAAATTCGTCAATTTCTATTTTCGTCTTTTTGATTTCAAGGGCGCGGCGGATGTAATGCACCGTCGTTTGTTTATCGCAGGCGATTTTGGGATAGTCCGCGGCGAGGGCTCGGAAATCTTCCAAGCCGGAGATGATATGGACCTTGATCATCTCTCCTATACCGGAGCGGATCTCCGTCTCATCCAGCGTGTTAAGGACATCGGTCGAAATCCATATCTCGCACGGGGGGTTAAAGGTGCCAAGTTGGTTCTTATACGAGCCAACGTTGATCGAAGACTTTGAACCAATACAGCTATCCGCCTGTGCGAGTAGTGTTGTTGGGTAGAAACGCCATGAGAGGCCCCGTAATAGCGTCGCTGCGATGAAAGCGGTAATATCCTGGATGATACCACCGCCGACGGCAATCAACACATGGTTGCGTCTGATACCCCGATCAAGCAGATATCTTATGTACCCCGGCAGCTTCTCCAAAGATTTGTTGGTCTCCGTCGCCTCAATCTGCAGGACCGAATGACCGGAGAGCGCCCGTCCCAGGAGATTGGAATACAGTTGAGCCACTTTAGCATCGATGATCAAGTGCTCTTGCTCTCTCAGGCCGGACTCCAGACCGCAAAAGAGCGGCCCAAAACGAACCTTATACGGCCCCCTATGCGACTGGATAACCAGGTCATCCACAGGTGAAACCCCCGTCTACCACGATGTTCTGGCCGGTGATATAGCTGTTCTCGGCGCTCGCCAAGAAGCGCACACAGTGGGCAATCTCTACCGGCTGGGCCAGCCTGCCCACCGGAATGCGCTGCACGAGTTCCGCGATGCCTTGTTCACCCAACACCGTTCGGGTCAGCTCCGTATCCACCACCCCCGGGGCCAGACAGTTCACCAGAACGTTCTCCGCCGCCACCTCCATGGCCAGGGCGCGACTGAGCCCCAACAAGCCGAATTTGCTCGCCGAATAGGCCGAGCGGCCCGCCTTGCTCACGACACCCCAGATGGACGTGATATTCACGATGCGTCCGAAGCGTCTCGCTCGCATCCCGGGCACCACGGCCCGGCACAAGAGAAAAGGCGCCATGACGTTGACCTGATGGATACGCACGAAGTCCGCCGTCGGATATTCCTCTAGCGGGCCGATCTTATTAACGCCTGCATTATTGATTAGAACTCCCAATTCCATCCCAGCAATGCGATCCGCAAAGGCTCGCAACTGAGCGAGATCAGAAAAGTCACAAGGCAGATACGTGCAACCCTCGGGAGGCTGACCACCCGGGGACCTCCCACTCACAGCTACATCATGCCCGGATTCACGTAGCGTCTGTGCGATCGCTGCCCCGATTCCACGAGTCCCGCCAGTAATTAAAGCCTTCAATTTCGCCATAAAAATCTTATAAGGAGGAAATCATTTTATACAACTGGTTAACACCACTTGAACTAAGTCATTGATTTTACCTTCGCTAAAACCATATCGTCAACGATCTCATTTTGGTTTCCGCCAGGATGCAGGCCCCTCCTTAGATAGTTTGGACAGTAGCCGATTCATAGATTTGGTAGCTCAATGAAATGAATGGTAGTTCGCCCTTGTAGGCGGCTCTTAGACCACACACTCTGCAGCCCTTGGAATGCTATTATCGGACTGACACATGTTGTACCAGACTGATCAAGGAGCTTTATGACCCTGCCGGACAACCAACCCTAATTATTATGGCTAGATTCCCTTACGCGGGGAGGAATGAATGCCCTCGTTTCAAATCAACCTGTCTACGTGCCCGTAGACTAGGTTAGATTAACCTGAATCCTGCGCGACAAGCCAGTGACCAAGCATTTCATGAAGCCTGGGTACGCGAAAAAGTCGCTGCTTGTGGGTTGCGTCGAATGCTACCCCTGGGGTAGGGTTGGACGCAATAGCCAAAGGATCTCGATATCTGGCTCTCGAGTTCCGCGTCGGCACGCTCACTCAGTACGGCGGAGATTACCTCGTCCACCGGCTCAGGCCGTGAATCGATCACTTTTCACGCAGGATTCAGGATTAATCCAATTTTTGATACAACCCAAGAGAGTCGAAATAGGCATTCGGCAACACATTCCGATCATTTGGTGGGGATCGGCCTTGTATTGCACACCTATTTTACCCGTACTCTTTTTCCAAGTGTGGTAGCGGGACGTAGTTCAGGGACTCAATTTCCGGAGCGAACTGAAACTTCCGATCACCTGACGCCGTCTTGTTTTTCTCTTTGAACATTTTCAGTTTTGCCTTGGCCGCTTCAGGTCTCTTTCTTTGAGCCTGTTCGTTAAGTTCACGGTTTAACCGTTCAATTAATGCGTAGAGTTCATCCGGGCTTATATCGGCTGGAATAATACTCGGCAGCGTAAATACCACGCGCCCTAGGTCAAAACCAGGCACAAAGAGGTTATCCTGCTCAACGATATTCCACATCGGGGTACCAGGAAGCGGACTGGCAAACGAAACAGAAAAGCTGTCCGAATCTAGACTCTTGGCAAACTCTATCGTTTTTTCTCTATTCTTCGCAGTTTCATGCGGAAACCCCATAATGAACGCGGAATGAACCAAGATTTCCGCCTCATGAGCCATATCTATTGTGGCCCTCACTTCATCTAATTCCAGCCTCTTGTGGATCACTTTGTCAAGGAAATCCTGGTCGCCATGCTCCACTCCTATGCCGAACTGCTCGACACCAGCTGCGCGCATAGCCTTGAACATTTTTAAACGGTTTTCACGATTTTTAGGCAGATCCGCCCGAATGGAATTCGGTAGAGTAACCCGAAGATTCAGAGGTTTGATTCCCTCACAAATCTCCACCACTCGCGCCCACAGGCTGGTTAGCGTATCATCCAAGATTTGAAGTTCTTCAATGCGATACTCTTCAACTAGATGGTGAACGAGCCTGACCGTTCTTGCAGATGAAAAACGCCTGAAGGCTCGACCATGAAACTCGAAACTTGTGCAAAAATAACATTCCTGTGGACAACCACGGGAGGTCATGATTACTCCAACCCTTCCAGACTTTGTAAATGGATTATGGAACATGTCGATTTCGAAGTACCTCTCCATGTCAAAAAGATGATATGCGGGATCGGGTAACACGTCGAGATCGTGAATAAGCGCTGGCAAGGAATTCTGGATGATATTGGAGCCTTCCCGTTGAACCAAACCAGCCACATCCCGAAAGTCTTGACCTGAAAAATATTTTTCCAGGAACTCAGCAAAAGTGAGATCCGCCTCTCCACACAAGACGAAATCAATAGCCTCCTGCGTTTTTAGAATCTCGACAGCCCTATAGGAGGCATGATTACCTCCCATGACTATAAGTACATCGGGAAACGCCTCGCGGATCGCATAGGCTACATTGTAGGCACATTCCACTTGGGAGGAAAAAAGGGCTGAGATCGCAACGACATCAGGCTGAAACTTTCGAAGCTTATCAACAACGCCCTCATCAGGAAGGCCATAGATAATAAAATTGGGACTATTGGGTAGCGCCCTTACATTGTTGTAGTCATCCGCTGCAGCATCCACAGCAAGGATATTCCTGAATCCCCTTGCTTCCAAGACCGCGGCCAAGGATGCGATACCGAGTGGAGGAGTACACTTCCGCAACTGATTCTTCGCCCCTATCACTTGAGGGGAGACAAAAGCCACGCGAGGGTCATCTTTTCTGAACCGAATATTCCTGCGTATAAGCCTTTGCTCTTGAGTATCTGATGTGGATGCGTATTGTTCCAAAATGGCATTTGACATCCTTAGTCCCTCCAAAATGGCAGATGGAGATCAGGTTTCCCACACACAAGAAAGGCAAAATTTATTTGCCTTTGTTTCCGCATGCCGAAAAAAGACCCACTCTTGAGTGGCATTCCTTGCTTTGATGGCTCTTTCATAATTCTCAGACATAAAGCTAACTTACACAAGTTTACAAGTCCCTGTCAAGGGTTCATCAGTCCGTTGAAAAACTACATCGCACAAAGGGCAAACGGACTCTGACGTTGCCAGGGAGAGCAAATCCATCAAAGAAACCGGTGGAGGCCTTAGCTTCCCCCCATTGGCTGGACAGTTTTTGACCTAAGATAAGCTAATGGATCAACCTCCGGCCTTCTGCTTTAATGCCAGATAGAAGCAAACAAGGTCTAACGCATCAGCCAACCCTGTATGCCTGTTGGTAAGCGGCGGCAACTTTAATATCTTTCTAACATCGTCCCTCCCCATCCGCTCTCCCTTGGGGAAATCGACCAGAGCACTTGCAACCGACATTAAGTCGAGGTGAGGCCTGTTGACAAATGGCTCGACACAACCTGCCCGAAGCGTATCTCCCGTCAGATACAAACGATCCTCAATGCCCCAGGAAGCAGTAGGCGCATGGAAAAGTCCAAGTTCATTTTCCCAATTTATAATTCGATCAACAACATCAATCAAAGTGGGTGCTTGATTGATATCAGCCTGTGCAATACGGAGCAGATTTGTACAATACGCTGAAAGTTGCGCATTCAAGCGCGGTCTTACCAAAGAACTAAATGTGCTAAGGATCTGCCCGGTTTGGGTATCATAGGCGGCCAAACCTATCTCTAATACTTCGGGAGGTCTAGATGGATCTGACCAATTACTCTTAAGGCTGCCTTCCCAACAAGTGAACTCCAGATCCATGAAAACCAAGTGCGGGACTCGATGGAACTCACCGACTCCAACAAGGATAGTCGTTTTCATGAACCCTCTGGATAAGTTTATCTTTCCCTAGCAGGCTGCTGAAAAATGCACTTGAGGACAAGGAATTTCGCTTTGGAAAGATGATTTCGGAGCATAGTTGAGTGCAAAGGATGAAAAGATGAGCGTGGAATTCACTATAAACTCGATTTTCAGCTCTTGC
>Ga0209212_1000608_pt1 | contig 67965 bp, 56 predicted proteins | sample RifGroC2_FD_183996 | JGI IMG/M metagenome (GOLD analysis project Ga0209212, IMG submission 183996) | Groundwater microbial communities from Rifle, Colorado, USA - Groundwater C2 (SPAdes) (version 2) | ecosystem: Environmental > Aquatic > Deep subsurface > Groundwater | place: Rifle, Colorado...
AAAGGCAATTGCTCATCATCGTTTCTGGGATCGTGAAAAAACAGGTAAAGTTCCTGCTTAGATGCAAAAGAGATTGACGATGAACAGTTGGAGTTTTAATATTAATTTTGCAGTTGACTGGAAAATTAACCAGGCGACATTAGAAATATGGTATTTCAGAAGGGACTAATTATCAGGAAACTCATTCATCTGTCTACAGGTCTGATTATATTGATACTTAGCAATGTTGTAGAAAAGAATCTTTTGTTGTACTTGATTTTAGCTGGCACAATTTTCTCTTTTCTGACTTTCAATTATAAGAAATTTCATCTCTTGCATAAAACTACAGATGCGAGTCTGGGCACTTTATATTATCCCCTGGGTATATTATCATCCCATTTGATTTTATTCAACCTTCCTTTGTATTTTTTTCAGTCCTCTTTGATGGTGCTCTCCATTTCAGATACATTGGCAAATTTTGCAGGTCATATACAGAAGGGCAATAGTTGGATACGGACGTTCCATGACAGAAAGAGTATTTACGGAATTTTAGCGTACTCCCTTTCTGCCTGTTTGATTCTATATATGTTTTTACCTGATTTTTTGAGTTCAAATATCTTGTTTATCATTTTTGCCTTAGCATGGGCAGTTATTCTTGAAACTGCATCAATGCGAGGTTCTGATAATTTCAGTATTCCGGCCGGTCTCGCCTTGTTTTTCTTTCTGACTTATCATTATGAGGTTGATTACCTTTATTTGTCCGCAATTCTGTTTGCTTTGGCGCCAGCGTGTTTTTTGTTATTTAAATTCAATATTCTTACCCGCCGGGGAAGCTTTGTTGCCTTTTTACTGGGTTTTTATTTTACAGCCATTGGAGGTTGGCATTGGTTGATGCCCGTTTTGCTCTTCTTTCTGAGCTCTGCAGCTTTTACAAAATTACAGCATGCAATAAAAGGCGTTGGAAATAAACCCACAACCCGCAATGCCTGGCAGGTTATAGCTAATATAGTATGGGGAGTAACCAGCTCTGCCTTATTCTTATTTACGCAAAATGAAATATTTATACTATTCTTTATTGCTTTCGTGGCTGCTGTGACTGCTGATACCTGGGCCAGTGAAATTGGTTCTTTGCTTAATAAAAGATGCTTTTCTTTGGCGAAAATGGGCACGGTACCGGCTGGTACCACTGGCGGAATTTCATTTTTTGGCAGTCTTGCTGCATTGGCCGGTGCAACTATTATCTCTTCCTTATCGTACTACATCTTTTTTGGCACCTGGCATTGGGATATTATAGCAATTCTTAGCGTCTCTGCTTTTATTGCCTGCTTTGCGGATTCCCTGCTTGGAACTTTTGTCGAAGAAAAAATGCTTAAGATGAATAATTTTAAGGAACGAAAGACATTAGAATCCATCACTCCTAATGATCTGGTAAATATGATTGGTTCTGTTACGGCTTTTGTTTTTTACATTTTACTATCCTGGATTTTTAAATAAGTATCAATCAGGTTTAGCGATTACAAAAGTATATATATCACGAAACCAACGATCAGTAAAAAAGAAAATGCCACATGGATAAGCACTGTAAGTTTAGCGCCTTGCTTTATCAGATCAGGATTGTTATGATTTTTATATATAATACCAGCCGCTTTGGGAAAAATAAGAATGTAAGGGATAAGTGCAAAAAGGAAAATCCATGAATTACCCGGGAAACAGATGAACAATAAAATTACATTTGCTATAATTCCTGATTGCACAAGAAGATAAAGTACAGATGTAAACCTGGTACCCATACGTGATGCTACTCCGTGTTTACCTCCTGCACGATCTTCGTCCAGATCAATCATCTGGCCTGCCAGTAATATTGATGAAGTGCTGAGCCCTGTAGCAGGCATCAACAGCCAAACCAAAGGATGCAATCCCAGGTTTTGACTCACTATAGCTATCAGTATAGCCATGGGACCAAAAGCGAACCAGACAGATATTTCACCCCAACCCCTGTAAGCCAGCTTAAAAGGTGGTGCAGTATAGTATTTGCTGAAAAAGGCTGAAAGTAAATATAGTCCCCACAGATATGGCCAGAGCATCTTATTTATAAGTGGCATAAGTGCTATGGTTCACGCAAGTGCCATAATCAATCCTATGCGGTCAAGAAGATACATCTTGCCCATAAGTTCAGGATTATCAAGTAATACCCCCGATCCTCCGCTTGATTCATTGCGGTGCACATTCACCTTATCTGTTCCCTGTATGGTATCATAAATGTCGTTATATACATTCGTAGCTACATGCAAACCAATACCAATAATCAACACTATCATAAAATTGAGCACCTCCAGTCTGCCGTTCAGATGAACAGCCAGCAGGGTTCCCAATATAATGGGAGCGATAATGGAAGAAAGAAAATGAGCCCTGATCATTTTTGCAATTCCGGGTTGATCTTTCATTAGCTGTTTTTTTCGTCAATTAATTGTAAATTTAGCATAAAATCGGACAAGGTTTAAAAGATTTTTGTCTGCTCCCGTGACCCTTAATATCATAAAAATAACTTATGACAACAAACTCCTGCAGGATTTAAAATTGTTTAGGGATGTTTCTGATTGGGCTTACGCTGTTTTCCCTCTTTTTATGGTAGAAAGGAAAGTAATGAAAAGGGCAAGCGCTGACGTTGGTTTTATATTCATTGCATATAACCTGCGGCGCATTGGTAATATTATAACATTGAATGTGCTGAAAGAGTATCTGAGGATGCTTGTCTCGTGTTTTTCGGTCATATTTTATCGCTCAGGGCGAAATATCAGCCTGTTTGACGAACTCTTTTTCCGGACACTGATCTGGATAAAAAAAAATCATACCCCGGGTTTAACAGCTTAAATAGTCCTGGAATCCGGTAATTCAAAGAGGTTATTAGACAGACTCCTGTTATAGCCAATGTGAACCAGCAAGATAGACTACTCCGAGACAACAACATAATATACCGTAACCGCTTATTGGGCACATTTGTTTTTGCGCGGAACACAACCCAACGCACGTGCAAAACCAAAAGAGCCAAATGCTTTCGTTCCTCCTCGTTAATAAATCAGGTTCTCAAAGGAAAATATAATTTCAGAACAATCTGATATACTATGCATTTTATCATAATATAACTTTGATTTCAATGGTATGATGGAACCGCACATGATTGTAATTATATTCATCCGTGTTTGTGATTGTGGTCAACCATGAGGGTTTCATCAGTATTCAGGTAATAAATCCGACATTATTTTTAATTTTACTCCATGCAAAAGATCCCTTTTGATTTTTGGATGTTTCTGGCCGGATTGGGAGTTTTTCTTTTCGGGATGCGCCATCTGGAAGATGGAATAAAAGGGCTTGCGGGTAAATCGTTTCAAAACTTCATAAAGCGGTTTACCAGTAAAAGCTGGAAAGGCATTTTAACAGGAACTTTTGTTACTGCAGTTTTACAAAGCAGTTCAATGGTCACTCTTCTGGTTTTAGCATTCCTGGGTGCCGGGATTCTGGGATTAAAAAGTGCTCTGGGTATAGTACTGGGAGCCAATCTGGGAACGACAATAACTGCATGGATAGTTGCAACTTTGGGGTTTAAAATGAATATAGCTGATTTCTCCTACCCTTTTCTGGCAGTTGGAATCTTGTCATACCTGTTCCTCAAAAGCAAACCAGTATTGAAAAATATCGGGGTGTTTCTGATTGGGTTTGGATTGATTTTTTTAGGGTTAGATGTCATGAAGGTGACCCTCGATAGGGTTGCAGATCAGATAGACATTACATTGTTTTCACAGTATGGACTTTGGTCATTTTTATTATTAGGATTGATCATTACTGCTCTGATTCAATCAAGCTCTGCAATGATTGTAATTATTTTAAGTGCCCTGAACGCAGAACTTATAGATGTTTACCAGTCTTTTGCGATGATAATTGGCGCCAATATGGGCACTACAACAACCTTATTAATGGGCTCGATCGGAGGTACCGCCGACAAAAAACGTTTGGCATTTGCCAATGTAATTTTTAATCTTACCGGTGGTACATTTATGTTTATATTTCTACGTCAGGCAGTTGATTTGGTTTATAATTTATCCGGGATTAAAGATCCTTTGATGGAATTGGTGTTGCTGAACACGCTTCTGAACTTGAGCATTATATTTTTATTCTGGCCGCTGTTAGGTCAGTTCCAGAAATTTCTGAGAAGACGTTTTATGAATTCGGAACCTAAAGGAGAAACTTTGTTTATTAAAAACATTGATCCGGCAATTACCGAAGTCGCTCTTAAGGCTGTCGAACAGGAACTTCATGAAGTTAAATATCAAACAATCAGTTTTTTAATAGAGAGTTTTGGAATCGGGCAAGAGTTATCAACGTTAAAAGGATGGAAGCATATTTTCAGAAGTCCAGTGAGCCTGAACAGTAAGTATGAAAAATTAAAACACATTGAAGATGAGATTTTCCTTTTTTATAATGAGATTCAAAAACAAAGCCTTTCAACGCAGGACGCAGAGAATTTAACCTCCTGTATGATGTCTCTTCGCTCTCTGGTTTATAGTGCAAAACATATAAAAGATGTGATACATAACATTATAGAAATGACTGAGAGCGAAAATCCGTTGGCTAAAGACTTATTAATTAAATTACAAACTTTTATAAACGAACAGATTGAAATCATAAAACTTGCAGATTCCCGTTCAAATAAAGAACTTGTTTCGTTGCAACAACGAATGGATAACACCAATGTTTTTTACGTACAGACAATAGCTTTTCTATATGATAACATTAAGAATCAGCCAAAGAAAACTATTTCAGTATCATCTTTAACAAATGTTATAAAGCAAACTGTCTCTTCTATGAACAGCCTGCACAATGCTTTCTAAAATGTTCGCTCATGACAATAAAAAAAATGGAAAACAAATATGGAAAAAATAAAACATCAGGAGAAAATTGCCAAAGAGGCATGGCATGCATTCGGATATGAAATAATCTATAACGAGTTAAAAACTTCTGAAGCAGGATTGTCTGCAGAAGAAGTCAGCAAAAGGCTGCAGTTTTACGGAGAGAACAAACTCCCCGATGGCAAAAAGGTCACTCTTTTTAAAATTATTCTTCATCAGCTGATAAATCCGTTGATTTTCATCCTTATTGCAGCAGCCATCGCTTCATTTACAATTGGGGAAGGGAAGGATGCCATATTTATTTTCCTTGTCATTTTTATTAACAGTGCTTTGGGGTCTTATCAGGAATATAATGCCGAAAAAAGCGCTGCCGGGCTGCAAAAGATGCTTAAGATAAAGGCAATGGTTAAAAGGAATGGTAAAGAAGCTGTTATTCAGGCAGAAGAGGTTGTTCCTGGCGATATAGTCCTGCTTGAATCAGGAGTTAAAGTACCGGCCGATGTTCGCCTGATGGAAGCATCGAACCTTGAAATTGACGAGAGTTTTCTGACCGGAGAATCAATAGCATCAAAAAAACAAATTGGAATTCTTCAGGAAAATCTTGGCGTAGCCGAAAGGACCAATATGGCATTTGCCGGCGCTACAGTTATGAAAGGCAGAGGTTGGGGTGTTGTAGTTTCCACAGGTGTTGATACACAGGTAGGCAGAATATCACAGGATGTGAATGAATCATCATCAGCAAAGCCTCCGCTGGTTCAGCGCATGGAAAAATTCATAAAGCAAATAAGCATATTTATCATAGCACTTGGTATAGTCCTTGCAGTGGTTTTGCGTACCCGGGGGATGGATATTACAGCAATATTCTTTTTTGTAGTAGCCTTAACAGTCTCGGCTATCCCCGAAGGATTACCTGTTGCTTTAACAGTGGCCTTGTCCATTGCCACCAAACGTATGGCCAGGCGCAATGTAATAGTCCGCAAGCTGACATCAGTGGAGAGTCTTGGAAGTTGCACCATAATAGCCAGTGATAAAACCGGAACACTTACTGTGAATGAGCAAACAGCCAGGATGATTATACTGCCCGATGATAGCCGGTTTAATTTAACAGGTGAAGGATACAACGGGAATGGCAACATTTTGAAGCAGAATAATGAAGAACAGAAGGTTGCTTTATCAGAAATTACCGAGTTACAGAAAATAAACAGGATTGCAGTTCTGGCAAATGAAGGCTCATTATTGAATGAAAACAATAAATGGGTTTATCATGGCGATGCCATGGATGTCGCCTTGCTGGGTATGAGTTATAAACTTGGCATAAATCCCGAAGAATTGCGTGCCGATAAAACATCCTTCGGAAAAATTCCTTATGAATCGGAAAGAAAATTTTCTGCTTCCTTTTGCCTGATGAATGGCTCCGTTTTTATTGGAATGAAAGGAGCAGTTGAGACAATACTGGATTTTTGCAATAATATGTCAGTGAATGGAAAATCTGTTGGTCTGAATAAGGATAAGATTCTCAGCGATGCTGACAGGATCGCAAAAGAAGGATACCGCGTTTTGGCTTTTGCCAGCGGGGAATATCCCGGGTATGAAAAAAAGGAGTATTATAAAAATGATGACATTCCTTCATTAACATTTTACGGTTTGGTTGGCTTTATCGACCCATTGCGTCCTGAGGCAAAAAGATCAGTTGAACAGTGCCGGGAAGCCGGAATAAAAGTTATTATGATCACCGGCGATCATCCATCCACTGCCGGTACAATAGCAAAAGAACTGGGCATTGCCAGCGAATATACAAATGTTGTAACCGGTCAGATGCTTGCTGAGTCAGGAGCATATGACAGTCCTGCTTACAAAGAACTTGTAACATCTACATCAGTTTTTGCACGGGTTTCGCCTGCTCATAAACTTGAAATTGTTGATGTTTTGATTCGCGAAGGCGAATTTGTTGCCGTAACCGGCGACGGAGTGAATGATGCACCCGCTCTGAAACGTGCCAATATTGGTGTAGCCATGGGCTCAGGTACCGATGTGGCAAAGGAGGTTGGTTCCATGATTGTTATTGATGATAATTTCTCTTCCATTGTTGCGGGCGTTGAAGAAGGACGTTTTGCATACGACAATGTGCGAAAAGTAATATACCTTCTGATTTCTACAGGATCTGCTGAAATTATCCTTTTCCTGGCATCAATATTTGCAGGTTTACCTCTTCCGCTTCTGGCAGTTCAACTGCTTTGGTTAAACCTTGTTACCAATGGCATTCAGGATGTTGCGCTTGCATTTGAAGGAGGCGAACCCGGTGCTATGAAACGTCCGCCCCGGGAACCAAATGAAAAAATATTCAACCCCCTGATGATTAAACAAACACTTGTTTCAAGTGCAATCATGGGAGGAGTGGTTTTCGGTTTATGGTACTGGTTGAATAATTACACCCAAATGGATGAAACCCATTCAAGGGATCTCATTCTTTTACTTATGGTTTTTATGCAGAATTTTCATGTGTTTAATTGCCGGTCAGAAAGAGTATCTGCTTTCAGAGTGCCATTGAAAAGGAACCTTATACTTATATTCGGCGTTATGGCAGCTCAGGGAATTCATATCCTAAGCATGCAGATTCCATTCATGCAGAATATACTTAGAATTGAGCCTGTCACATTTAACGAATGGCTCTATATTCTTGTCCTGGCAGTTCCCATGATATTGGGAATGGAGTTATTTAAGCTTTTCAACAGCAAAAAAACAATTTAATAATTTAATGCAGAACTTAAAGATACTTGTATTCCTGCTTCAAATATCAAAATAACAGATCCATTAACCTTAAAAAAATAAGAGATGAAAAAGTTATTCGAAAAAATCAACATGACACCTAAACAGGTAATCGATATCGCTCTGATAGCACTTCTATTATTGTTCATTGGACAAAACGTTCAAAGTGCAACAGTTAAATTCCTTTTTTTCTGTTTTGAAATGCCACTTATTATAATCATTGCCATTTCGTTTTTCATTGGATTCTTCACTGCAAAAGCATTTTCAATGAAAAAGAATCAAGATAAAAATGTACCGGAAGACAAAAAAGATTAAATACAATTGTTTTTACGAAAGAAACAACACTAGCAAATAAGAATAACAATGAAACTACTTGAAAAAATTCTGGTTCCGGTTGATGTAAATACCAACTCAAAAGCTCAGATGAAGACAGCAATTGAAATTGCCCGGTCATATAATTCAGAAATAATTCTCCTTTATGTAGTTCCTGAAGAAGTGTTACATGATGAAATAAGAGAGATTGTAATGAATGCGATTTCTGACTCTTTAAATAGTCTTAAAAAGGCTCTCATTATAGAAAGGGTAATAATTAGTGAACCATTAATAGAATTTGGCAAACCGGTTGATAAAATTCTTCAGATAGCCACCCAGGAAAATGTTAATCTTATTCTTGTTGGTTCAGGCACCAGGGGCAAAAGAAAAAAATTTAAACTAGGCACCACAGCCGAAAGGCTGATAAGTCTGTCAGATGTACCAGTTTGGGTTGCAAAATCGAATCAAACAACCGATCTGAAAAGTATATTATGCCCTGTTGATTATTCAGATCCCTCAAAGCGTGCTCTTAAAAACGCCATTTTTTTGTCAGCTAAACTTCTGGCTAGATTAACAATACTAGCTGTTTTTGAGCCAATTACATATGTTTCACCGAGAATTAATGTGAACCTGGAGAAAGAGAATGCACTAAGGCTAAAAAGGTTTGAAAATGAAATGAAAGAATTTATCAGAGAATTTGATTTAAATGGAATAAATCACGAAATAGTCATTCAGACTGGTATTGTCGATGAAAAAATATTGCAATCAATTAAAGAACATGGCTATGGTTTATTGATAATGGGAACAAATGGACGCTCAGGATTAAGCCGGTTCTTCATGGGTAGTATCACAGAAAAAGTTATCAGGGAAGTGCCATGTTCTTTTATAACAACTAAAACTCTGGATATTATTCGTTTAAAGTTGAACAATGAGATTAAGGAGATAGAAATACATTTTAGAAATGGGAATGAATTATTTGAAACAGGGGCATATGCAGAGGCAATAAATCAATATATGATTTGTCTGAAAATTAATGACATGCATATTCCATCAATCAATAAACTTTCAGAAGTACACAGAATTTTAGGAGATACTGCAAAAGCAGAACATTTCGATAAAATGGCTAAAGATATTTCTGCCAGGTTATGGGACAAAAAAATTGAGCTGGAAATCAGAAGACATTATAGATATGAAGATTAGGATTATTATGCTTCGGTACTTACATCATTTAAACAAAATTGAAACATTTTGCAAGCACATTTAATAGCCCCACTGACTGAAACACAACCAAAGCTTTTAAAAGAGCTTGCAAATAGTAAATCCTGCAAAACCTTGGCTCATAGATTTGTCACATCCTGACAACTTTAAAATAACACTGGCTATAACAAGGACAATGCTCGGCCCTATTTATTGCAGGGCTGTTAGACTTAACAAGGTGCCTCCTACACAAATTCAGTTTTCTTAAATTCCTGATCATAATCTGATAATTACTGCACCGAGACAGAAAACCAATAAAATAGAATCACATAATTTGGAAATCCAAAAAAATGTAATTACTTTGTAATTACATATAAATTGAAAATGTCATGGAAGTATCAGTAATAAAAATTGGAAATTCGAGGGGGATAAGGTTCAGTAAAATTATTATAGAGAGGTATAATATCCGTGATACAGTTGAAATGATTCTGGATAAAGAGCATATCATTATCAAGCCGCTCGCAAAACCAAGAAAAGGCTGGGACAAAGCATTTATTGAAATGCATGCAAATGGGGACGACAAACTGATTATGCCAGACATATTCGAAGAAGAAAACCTTGAAGAATGGAAATAAAGCAATACCAAATCATTCTGGTAAACCTTGATTCAACCATTGGGAGCGAGATCAAGAAAACCAGATCCTGCGTTGTAATCTCTCCTGACGAGATGAATAATCATTTAAGAACTGTTGTAATAGCCCCAATGACAACAAGTTCTAAGAACTATCCCACTCGAGTCGAGATTAAACATGACAATAAAATCGGATGGATAGTGCTAGATCAGATCAGAACTATTGATAAACAACGTATTGTCAAGGACCTTGGAAAACTATCTAGACATGAAATTAAAGAGGTCAAAGCAATCTTAAAGGAGACTTTCGTTGATTAAAAAAAAATAAAAAGCTAAGGCTAACGCGGACGATGCTATATTTAATAAGCTTCCCGCTGTGCGGGACAGGCAGTCACAATTTTTGCAGACTACACCCGGACAAAAAACTAGATAAACAAAAATTCAACAGAATCAGAACTTCGGGAATGACAAAAATTTGGATAATCTCAAAATAGTATATACCTTTATAAGATACTAATAGAATATACAATGAAGACTTTGTCTTTAAAACTCGATGACAACATCTTTGACGAAACCGAAGATCTTCTGACTAAAGTTAAAAAGTCAAGAAACAGATACATTAATGAAGCTGTTGATTACTATAACAGGATCAATCGCAGAAGTCTTATTGCTAAAAAACTAGCAAAAGAATCCAGAATAGTTAAGAAAGAATCTCTTACTGTCCTTGCTGAATTTGAAACGCTTCAGGATGAAAATTAGGCAATTTGATATCTGGATAGCGGACTTGGAACCACAAAGAGGAACCGAGACTGGGAAAGTAAGACCTGTTTTGATTGTCCAAACAAATCTCCTTCGGGAGCATCCTTCAACGATTGTTTGTCCTATAACTACAAATGTCGCTCCTGAAAGTGATATATTGAGGGTTCATCTTAAAAATGGGACCGCAAACCTAAAAAGTGAGTCTGATATAATGATTGATCAAATAAGGGCGATTGACAATCGAAGACTAACAAATAAAGTTGGAGAACTACCCCAAGATCTTCAACAAAAAATAAAAGAGAATATCAAAATAGTGCTTGATCTTGAATGATTTATAATAGTTCACCAGCTAACACGGACAAAAGGTAAGTTGTCCAGCCTTCGCCAAGGCTATGGCTGGCACGGTTCTCACACTTTTTGCGCCCGCCAAGGCGGAGTTTCGTGGCTAAAGTACCGGGACTCGTATCGGCGGACGGCGCCACCTACGTTTTCTCCCTCAACCGCCGGGCCATCAGCTGGCATACAAAACAAAAATTCAACAGAATCAGAACTTCGGAAATGACAAAAATTTGGATAATCTCAAAATAGCATATGCCTTTGTAAGATACTAATAAAATATACAATGAAGACTTTAGCTGACAGTCGTCTACTACCTGTTTCACCTGCATGCTAACCGTCCGTGCAATATTCTATGAACCTGGAGTTGGGGTGGATCTTCTAAAGTGAGACTGATTAGTCCTTAACCTTGATTTCCCAAATAAACGACTAACGACGTTTAGTCCTTTTAGAACATTCATTATTTCATGTCCGTTTAACCTGTAGTATTGTAAGTTTTTTTGAATAATACAGCTATCAATGCATTTCCCTAATTGGTCAAAAAAAATACAAATTTTCATAATAATTCTTATCTTTATATGTTAACAAACGGTTGCTGCTGTGCAACTTTGATTTGTTTATAGAAGTCTTTAAACAGGATATAAGATTTGTCCGTTTTTATTATTAAACGGATATTGAAAATAGAATAAATACTGATCGGCTTTTAAAAAAAAAGATTATGAAGTCGGATGTAATTTATTTTGATTGAACTGAACCTGATAGCTTGATTGCTTCGTATGCAAATATTGATTCTGGATTAATGACAGCAATTAAAAGGCTGAATGGGATAGGTATGCAGAAGTTGTGGTTGGTCGCTGGTTGCTGGCTGCTAGTTGCAAATGCATCCTTTGGACAATCAGCAGATGACTTCAGGACTAACGGTAATGTGACATTTGCGGCAGCAGCAAACTGGCAACGGTACAATGGAGTAGCCTGGATAGCTGATGGTGCTGCTCCTGTCCAGGGAGATAATGTAATTACAATCAGAGCTGATCATACAGCAACAGTAACTGCAAATAAGGCGTTAGATCAGGTAGTTGTTGCAAGTGGCGGAGTCCTGACCATTGATGCGGGACAAGACTTTACTTTATCCAATGGTCCCGGAATAGATTTAACTGTATCGGGGACAGTTAATAATTCAGGAATTCTGTCACAACCTGGCACAGTAGTTTTTAATGCTTTTTCCACGTATAATCACAACCGGGATAAGGGATCAATTCCTAATATTACATGGAACGCATCGTCAAATTGTAATATTACAGGAGTAACCACAAATGTTCCTAATGGATTAGGTCAATCTTTTGGCAATTTTCCCTGGAACTGCTCAGGACAGACTGTATCAGATCTTAATATTAATCCATTAGCGGTAGATAATGGTGGAGCTGTTACAGGAGATTTTACTTTGGTAAGCACTGGTACTGGATCAATACGACTCTCAAATATTATCCCAAGGATTCTTGATATTTCCGGTGATTTTAATATATCTGGTGGCACATTTAATCTGGCAACCAACACAGGTTCCGGTACCGTTAACATCGGTGGCGATTTCAATATGACCGGAGGTACACTAAGTGAGACCGACATCAGCTCAGGGATATTTGTCTTTGATAATGGGGGAACAACCCAAAACTTCAGAAGAACTGCCGGCGCCATTTCAAATAATATCGGATTTGCAGTAAATTCAACTGTTACAATTGATTTTGGAGCAAATGATTACGCTAATGGTGGTGGTACATTTACCCTAAGCAACGGGGCAACTTTACAAACTGCTAATCTTTTAGGGGTGAATGGATCAATACAAACAACGTCGAGGTCTTTATCCACTTCTGCTAATTATACTTTTGATGGAACTGCAGCTCAGGTTACCGGCACTTATTTGCCAGCTACTGTAAATAATTTTACAATTAACAATATTAACGGTATAACCTTAACTAACACGGTTACTGCAGGTGGTACGCTGTACATGAACTCGGGAAATATCAGCACAGCCGCTAATACACTTATATTATCAAATCCCCTATCGACTGCCCTTAACTACACCGCAGGCATAGTTGGCAGATTCGAACGATTTATTAATACAACCTCAATAAATTATTTTTCCCCGGTTGGTACAATTGGCCAAATTCAATCTTTAACAGCAAATTTTGCTAATCTGACTGCAGGCTCATTGCTTGTTCAATATATAACCAGTGATCCTGGAAATTTGGATCTTCCTCTAACTGATGGAGATGGATCTCAGATAATAAACCAGTTCACAACAGGTTATTGGTCCGCTTTGGCTAAGAATTCCCTGGCATCAACAAACTACAACATCGACCTGAATGCAACAGGATTTGGTCCATATGCAATGTATTCAGATATGTACGAAAAGTGACTGGGCCAAGACATTTTTAGAAGATTATTTTTATGAGCAGGTATTTTTTTATAATAATTTTAACATCGTTGATAAATACTGAATTATATGCCCAACCTGAGCGTTTTAATGTAAAACCGGCCCCATTTAGTTCCAGGATATATGATGAATTCTCCCCTGTATTTTATAAGGGAGGAATAGTTTTTTGTTCAAACCAAAGCACCAATTCTCTGGTTAGTTATGTTGATGAACAAAATAAGCTTTTTAAAATATTCTTTGTAACAAAAAAGGGCATTTCGGGATGGAACTTTCCAAAGATACTGGCAAAGGAGATAACAACTGATTTTAACGATGGGCCGGTAACATTCAATGAAAATGGGAATATCATGTACTATTCCAGAAACAGTTTCATCAAGAATTCTATGAGAAATATTTCCGATACCTCAAATAAACTTGGTATCTATTCTTCTTCTGATATGCCAGGTGGCAGTGGGGGAATAGATCTCTATTATTGCAACAGACGCAATAATGACTGGGATATACCTGTAAATCTGGGACCAGTTATAAATACAGCAAAAAATGAATCCTTCCCTTTTGCAGGTAAGTTTGGCAAACTCTTTTTGGCATCAGACGGACGAAATGGTTTTGGCGGGAAGGATCTTTATTATACTCAGGAGATAAATGGAGAATGGATAGTTCCGGTGCACCTCGATTCAGCAATAAATTCAACAGCTGATAATTTTTGCCTTGTTACTGATTCAACTTTTGAGAACGGGTATTTTTCTACAAACAGACTGAAAACAGATGATATTTTCATTTTCAACTCAGCACCGGTAGAATTTACGAATTGCGATACAGTAAAGGAGAATAATTATTGTTTTACATTCTATGATAAACATCATCAACTTATTGATACTGTACAAGTAATTTATAAGTGGGATTTTAGCGATGGAATAATACGACTTGGGAAAGAGGTGAGACATTGCTTTCCAGGTCCGGGAAAATTCTCGGTTAAGCTTAGTATATTTGATGAACTTACAGGCGACACTTTAGCGTTTCAGGTTAACTATAAAGTTGAACTTGAAAACATTGAACAGGCTTACATTAATTCATATAATATTGGTAATGTGGGGAAACCAATGTCATTTGAGGGGATTACAAGAGACCTTAAAGGTATCATGATAACAGATTATTTCTGGGACTTTGGAGATGGCTTTAAAACAGGCGGTACATTAATGAATACAACATTCAAAAAGAAAGGTGAATATATGGTTAAGCTGGGCTTACTTGCTGAAAAAGATAGTCTCAGAGTGATCCCTAAGATTTGTGTCATGAAAAAAATAATAATCAATTAATTTGAAAAAATATATCTGCATAATATTATTTCTTCTACTGGCGGCCACACCTCTCCTTTCACAATCTGCTCCTGCGATCGATGAAAACATTCCTTACCTGATGACTTTTGGAGGAAACGCCAGTACATCCTGGGGGGATGATGATTTGTGTCAGATATTCTATTGTCTTATTCCTTCATCACAAACTGATCCTGTATATATCCGGGTTTATGATCCCGATACAGGAGGAGCCCTTGATGAACCCAAGGGAGAATATAATACTATTACAAACTTCTCAATTTATGCTGGGAAAGGTTGCTGGTTGGATACAGCAGCTCTGGTTATTAGTAAAACTGGAAATTATAGGAACGGATATTTATCGTCATCCAAATCATTTGGGTTTGATCCGGAATACGATAAAAAGTGGTATAGTTTTGGACCTTTTAATCCTTCTGAAGGAGAATATGTTGCGAAACTTGGGGGTAGGGTATTTAAAATAATCGCTCAGGGGATATCAGGGGATGACGGAAATTTATATAAATACTTTTTAAGTACGAGCCCGGTTGAAAATATTGCTGTTGAGGGAGGTAATTTATTTACCTATAAATATCATTTGAGGTTATCGGATGATCAACAACATGTATCACAGATATATCCTTTTGTGGATGACAGGACCATCTCTATCCAGGTCTCAAATTTTGACTGGGACAATGATGGAATAATCCGCATATTTTCAGTTGCCAAGAATGGCATCCCATGTGATGTTTCAGGAGACGACAATTGGATAATAAGGGAATTCCCGATATTGGATGAAGAAAAAAATTCAACTGTTGAGATACAATTCATTAAGAATAAATCCGTGCAGGTAAAAAACAATAATGTTGTGATCACTGTCAGGAACCAGTATGGGATTTCGTTGCCATTTTATGTGGTTCCTATAGGAGGTAGACCTGTTTATTCTCCGAAAATACGGATGAAATGAAAAATTGGAAAGGGATATTACTTTTATTCTTTTCGGCTCTGACCAGCCAGGCATTTCCTCAGAGCTATAATTTCCGTAATTTCAATTCAGAAGACGGATTGACCCAATCCTATGTTTATTCGATCATCCAGGATGTGCAAGGCTATTTGTGGGTCGGCACAGATAACGGATTATTCAGATATGATGGATTTAAATTTGAAAACTATCCTACCAGTGACTCATTGGCAGACAATTTTATTGCTAACAGTATTAGCGATGGGGAAAGCCTGTGGTTTGGCCATAGGAATGGCCGCTTATCATACTTTGATGGCAGAAAGTTCATTACTTTCAACATAACCCAACCGGATTTAAGCTCTATTACACATTTTGCAAAAAGCCCGGATAACCGGATATGGGTTAGTACCTATTCCGATGGCTTATTGAAATTGAGTAAAGATACAGGTGTGATAGAACATTATGTGTTTAAGGATCAAACAATTATAATATCATTTGCCTTTCTTGATAATAGTGAATTGCTTGTTGGTACATATACCGGTTTATTATATTGCAGATTAAAAGAATCAGGTGAAATTGAAATAATCCGGTCTGTTTCAGAAATTCCTGAATCCAAAGTCATATGTATTCAAAAAATGAGAAATAAGTCCGGATTTTATATTGCAACAGAAGATGATGGCATATTTCAACTTACTTTTTTAGACAACCAGATTAAGGTTTCAAAGATAATTGCCTCCACGGATTTTGACTTCACCGGTATACAGGATATTTATGAAGACAGCCGGTCAAATTTATGGTTATGTACTAAAGGAAATGAGAATGGGCTTATTAAAATGAGTTATTCCGCCTCTGGAGAGTCAACAAAGATTATTTATTTTAATAGGGCCAATAACTTTGCAACAAATGATGTAAATACTGTTTATGAAGACCGTGAAGGGAATATATGGAGTGGCAATTATGGTCAGGGATTAACACTGATCACACCGAAAACTTTTTCCGTCAGTAAATTTGATAATCCTTTATTCGGAAACAACATTTTTTCAATCTGGTTCAACAGGCAATACAGGTGGATAGGGACAGAAAATGGCCTGGTAAAAATGGATCATATGACAGGTAAATTTGTTAAATTTTATGGCAAAGAGAGCGGATTACCAAAAGATACGGTTACATCGATATATTCTACCGATGGAAAAGAACTTTGGATCGGAACTGAAAGTAACGGGGTATTCCGGATGGAAGCAGGGAATGAGAGGATTCTTAAGTACCCGATAAGAAGTGGAACACTTGAAAACTCTATAAACATTATTACCGGTAAAGGAGAACAGGTTTGGATCGGCACAAAAAAAGGATTATGCAGTATTAATACAGCTACCAATAGTATAAATTGGTATTCTATTAACCAGGGCGGCTTACCTCATAATTTTATTAACTGCTTATTTTTAGACAGAACAGGTAAACTATGGATAAGCACTCACAGTAATACGCTGGCATACATTCAGGATGAAAAGGTGTTTAAGATACCTGTAAATCCGGGGAGCGGAATTTTAACATTAGGGCCGATTACTGAAGATTCTGACTCAAGAATTTGGGTTGGATCGTATGGGAATGGAGTTTTTATGATAGCCTCTGAGTCCGATTCTGTTGCAAATCTTACTGTGAAAGAAGGTCTTTTATCAAATTATTGCTATTCGCTTGTTTCTGATAATAATAAGAACATTTGGGTGGGGCATAAGGGTGGATTAAGCAGAATCAGAACCTCTGATTTTTCAGTTAAACCTATCCAACGTATTGAAGGCCTGACGGAAAATTACCAGTTTAATCCGAATGCAATAATTAATGATCAACAGGGAAAAATCTGGTTCGGATCTGATAAAGGGATGGTTTCCTATGATCCATCAATGGAGTATCCTCAGATAAAACCACCGGCTTTAGGAATTACATCAATAAGGATTAACGATATAGAAAAAGATATTTCTGATAGAATAATACTGTCTCCCGGTAATTACAAAATACGAATTGATTTTTTGGGAATCAATTTAAAGGACCCGGCACTTGTCAACTATCAGTACAAACTGGAAGGTTATGATCAATGGTCTGAAATTACAAAAAGCACATTTGTCACTTTTCCCCGTCTGACTGAAGGAAACTATACATTTATTTTAAAAGCCTCCAGCGGAGATGGTGCTGTATCGGAAAATCCGTTGACCATAAATATTATCATAGAAAAGCCTGTCTGGAAGAAATGGTGGTTCTATCCTTCTGCCGTCATTCTTCTGTTCATCGTGACATTCGTTTATATAAAAAGGCGTGAATATAAATTCCTGGCTGAGAAAAGAATACTCGAAGAAAAAGTCCGGGAACGGACTTATGAAATTCAATGTCAGAAAGATGAAATTGAATTGCAACGTAATCTGATTGATGTAAAGAATACCAATATCATTTCAAGTATAACCTATGCGAGCCACATCCAAAATGCAGTTTTACCTCCCCTGGAGCTCCTTGATAAATTATTGCCCGACAACTTTTTAATGAATAAACCAAAAGACATAGTAAGCGGTGACTTTTACTGGCTGGCAGAAAAAGATAATAAAATTGTTGTTACTGTGGCTGATTGTACCGGACATGGAGTACCTGGCGCATTCATGAGCCTCCTGGGCATTACATTATTAAATGAGATAGTTAATGTTGAAGGAATCACACAATCGGATGCCATCGTCACTAAGTTACGTGAAAGAGTTATTGGTTCACTTCAGCAAAGCAGGAATGATATTCCAACATCAGATGGAATGGATATAGCTCTATGCGTAGTTGATCAGGAAAAGAAAAGAATTCAATATACAGGAGGGATGAGTAATCTTGTCTTCATACGTGATAGAAAAATGGAAATAATAAAAGCAGATCGCTTATCTGTTTGCGTTTTATATGGTAATGCTGGTCCTTTTACAATGAAAGAAATTGAATACAGAAAAGGTGATGTATTTTACCTGTTTTCCGATGGATATCAGGATCAGTTTGGCGGAGATTTTGACAAAAAATATTTATCTCAACATTTTTATCTGACGTTATTGGAAATACATGAATTGCCAATGTCGCACCAAAGAGAAATCCTCGAAACGAAACTTTTAAACTGGAAGAAAGATTGGAATCAAACTGATGATATTACCGTGATTGGAATCCGTTTATGAGAAACAGAACACCACTCCGCTGATACGGACAATGTGGGAAAGGACTGCGCCGGGCCTGATAGCTATCGGGATGTGCAAAAACACATGCCAACCCTGATCCGCCAGCTGGCGGAACGGCAACTCCCAATACCACCGGGCCGTCTGGCAACATTGTAGACTTATTAATCGTTCAGTAAATATTTGCAATTACAAAATAAAGTACTTATATTTGTACTTAATTAGACACTTAAATTAATATACAATGATAGCAGCAAATTATACAGAATTCAGGACCGGACTTAAAAACTATCTTGACAATGTTGAAAATAACAATGAGACTTTGATTATCAAGAGAGGCTCCGGAAAAGGGACTGTATTAATATCCCTTGACGAATATAATTCAATCATGGAGACTTTGCATTTATTAAGTTCTAAGAAAAATGCAAAAAGACTTTTTGAATCAATCGAGCAGATGAAAACCGGAAAGAGGGTTAAACATAGCTTGATTGAAGAATGATAAAGATTATTTTTTCAAAAAATGCATGGGAAGATTATGTCTATTGGCAAACCGAAAACAAAAAGACCCTCAAGAAAATAAATGCCCTGATTAAGGACATTCAAAGAACTCCTTATGAGGGGATTGGCAAACCAGAACCATTGAAATTTGATCTCGCTGGTTATTGGTCAAGGCGTATTGACCTTGAGCATCGATTAGTTTACCAGGTTAATGATTCAGATATCTTGATCTTTGCTTGTCGGTTTCATTATGACAAAAAATATTGAGCACAAGCTAACACGGTCGGTGGTAAGTTGTTTCCCGCATCCGCGGGACAGGTATCACACTTTTTGCTCTCCTCCCATTATAAAGCAATTACTTACACACTAGACACTTACTATGAAAGAAGCCACTCAGATTACATTCGAAATTTGCACACTGATTGAAAAATGGGTACCCAGGCTGACATCCCTGTCAGAACAATCAATTACAGAACCAAGAAACAATCGGCTTCGAAATATTAAACAAATACCCGGTCACTTGATTGATTCAACATCAAACAACACCCACAGAGTAGTTCATCTGCAATATCAGAAGAGTCCATTCTCCTTTCCAAACTATGCAACATTTGGAAACAACGATCGCTGGATAGCAATTCAAAATTATGAGGTTGCAGACTGGAATAACATGATCCAGCTCTGGAAATATTCCCTTCTTCATTTATGTCATGTGATCAATAATGTAAATGATGAAAACTGGAAAATGAGTGGATTTCAGGTCCCGAAAAAAATATGACTTTACGAACAATGATTGTAGATTTCCCCACACATCTTAAATTGCATCTTGATGAGATTAATGACCTGATCAATATTTAGTAACAAATACATGAATCATACAGTCTCTTTTAAAAATCATCTGATTGCACCCTGTGGTATGAATTGCGGGACTTGTATTGCATATCTCCGAAATAAAAACAGGTGTCCTGGTTGCAGGATCATCTCCTTTGACAAAGCTATTTCAGTAAAAAAATGCATTGTCCCGGACTGCAGCTATCTTCAAAAAACATCATCAAAATTCTGTTTTGATTGTGAAAAATACCCTTGTCAAAGAATAAAAAACCTTGACAAAAGATACCGGACAAAATATAGAACAAGCTTTATTGAGAACCTGGCGATAATAAAGGAAAAAGGATTAGACCAGTTTTTAACATTTGAATCAAAACGCAGGACTTGTAAAAATTGTGGATCTGTATTAAGTGTCCACCGGGAAAAATGCCTTCAATGTAACCAAACTATAAACTTAATCGCCTTATAATATTGCTGGCTGCTCTTTTACTTCCAATTTTCATTTGATGTGAGACTTAAACTACACTATATGAGACGAATTGACTTTTTACTGATTTTTATTTTACTGTGTTTTATGATTCCTGGAATTCAGGCGCAATATCCGGTATTTACAGGATGTCCGGCTACAGTGGATTTTTCAAAGGTCCTCAGGGACTGGGATGGTTTTGGCTTTAATTATGTTGAGACAGCCCAGACCATTGACTATAATACCGACGCTAAAGACTATGGAGGCTTCAGCATTATGACAACACATAGCAGAAATGAGATCATCGACCTTGTCTTCGGCGAAAATGGATTAAAGGTAGGTCTGATGAAAATGTTCCTTGATCCCTTCCATCAGAACAATCCCGAGGGTAAATACAATCATGTAAGCTCAACTTCAAACATGATGATGTTCGTCCGTATGGGTTTGGAAAAAACCCACTCATGGGGTGGAAATCTTCAGATCATTACTACACTTTACGGACCACCTGCCTACATGACACTTCAGAAGGTAATGCGGGGCCGCGATCTTGATCCGGCACATAAAAACGATCTGGCTGAATATCTGATTGACTGGGTTAAATTCCTTAAGGAGAAAGAAAAATTTCCTGTAAAGTATATCTCACTTCATAATGAAGGTGAGGACTGGGAGAGGTGGCCATTGGATGGAAAAGAGGGCAACATAGGCAAAGGACACGATTATAATATGTTCTGGCCTCCTTCGCAGGTTTGTGAATTCCTTGCATTTATGCAGCCAAAGCTTGATAAAGCAGGTTTAAATGATATCAGAGTTACAAACGGGGAGCCGACAAACTGGTATCGTTTCAGTTTCTGGGGACTCCCTGAAGAGATTGCCGCAAATCCTGCTGCCCTGAAAAATCTGGGAATTATTACTTCCCACGGATTCTATGCAGGTGGATATGACAATAGATGGTACGGAAGTCATACCAATGTTGGTATAAGTTATCTTAGATCATTAAGACCGGAACTTCATGCATGGGTAACATCAACATCATGGAGCCGGATGGATGCAAAATTCATTAAGGAGATATGGGGTAATATCTACGAGGTACAGGTCAACGGAATTATTCCATGGGCTGGTATTCAGAGGCCTCCTCTCTGGGTGGGCGGAGATCCCAATCCAGGGTGTGCAATAAGAGTCAGCGATGACGGCAAATATGAAATCCAGCCAGGCTATTATTTCTATAAGCAGGTATCAAGGGCTGGTCAGCCCGGAATGAAAGTAGTCTGGACTATGAGTATGGATAATGAATTGCCTGTGATTGCATTCGCCTCAAATGGAACAATGAACAAGGATGCCTTTATTGTTGTCAATACTTCTGCAAGCATAGAGAAACAGGTTGATCTGACCATTAAAGGCGCTAAATCGACAAAATTCAGGATTTTCAGAACAAACAGCAAAGATGAGAAATACACTGACCTTGGAGAGGTATCTTCTGCCGAAGGAAAACTGCTTTATAATGCACCACCTAATTCGGTGACCACTTTCTTCTCAGAATAATAAATTTTTAAACCACTGCAATCATTATGCAACCAAAAACAAAACACATTTTTGTAATTTACTCAACCAAAAATTAGACTCGCGAGACATTAGAATTGACTGTGGAGAATTTGAGCTTAAACAGCTCCGGGACTTGTAAAATCAGACCTGACTAAAGACATGCCAAAACTTATTTACTATATTTTCAAGACAATTTCATCTGCCCCTGACAGAGCAGCAAAGATGCTTTGCATTTTAGCCATAGACAAGAAGTATGAAAGTTTAAGCTCTATTTCACCAGTAAAGGCTCAATCTTTCTCATTCCCATAATATTGTGATTATTCATGACGAAATAACTCTTTACCGTCTACAAGGATTGGTATTTTCAACTAAATAATTTTTATAACTCCATATTTTGTAAGAACAAATTTAAACTTGAATTGTTTGTTAGAAAAACATCTATATGATTTGATTTGATTTTAATTAAATAAACACAATTAAATGACAATCACAAGCAAATTGTATATACACCTGTTTATCAGGATGTTTAAATTTAGTACAGGCTTCACCTAAAGCGCAAATAAATGCAACCAATTACATTTATTAAGTTGTTTTGGCCAAGCTTAAAAAACAGCATTGAAACAACGGACCGAGATACTTTCTGACATTTAGAAAATGTTTTAATATTTCATTTCAACAGTGGAAACCAGCAACCACTCAAAAAACGGGACTACATCAAAAAGCTTTTTAAAAATTAAAAATTAAAAATTATGAAAACAAACAAGATTTTACTCGGAGGAATAACCGGAGGTGTGAGTTTCTTCCTGCTAGGATGGTTAATTTATGGAGTACTACTAATGGATTACTTGACAGCTAATTACAATCAATGTGCTATGAGACCAATGCAAGAAATGATTTGGTGGGCGTTGGTTTTATCTAATCTCGCTCTTGGATTCCTGTTGTCAATAGTATTCAGTTGGTCAAACACCACAGGTATAATGGCAGGAGCAAAAGTTGCAGCAATCACAGGATTGTTGTTATCTCTTTATCTTGATCTCAGTTTTTATGCTATGACCAGTATGTTTTCGAATCTAACCGCAATGTTTGTTGATATTATTGTTTTCACAATTATGTCGGCTATTACCGGAGTAGTAATTGCCTGGGTAATGGGTATGGGTAAGAAATAGGCATAAATTATTTTCCCCTTACTTGTCTGCATTTGTAATGCAGAAAATATTTCCGTGTTGTTTTAAGCCCATAACAACGTTTGGAACTACTGCAAACATTATGACTTTGAACAATATAGAATTGAATTGTGTTTAATTTAGACATATTTACAAATAAAATATATGACGATGACAACAGAAAAAGGCACAAAAAAAAATCCATGGACGATTAAAACGCCGCCTCTTTCATCCGACTTTACGATGCACAAGGATGTGAAGGACAACTGAGAAGTGCTCGTATGTACTGTTGGCAAGACTGTATTATACTATAACTATAGATGTCTTGATGATCTTCATGCGATGCTTAAAAAGCATGGAGATTGGATGGAGATTGGAAGTGCAGACGAACAAAAACCTGCAAAAGGAGGAACAGTTGAAGCCTGGGGACGTTCTGAAAATAATCCTGTTGGTGGTTGGTATGGACTAAAGAAAGGACTTCGCGGGCGATTTGGGATGTATATTCCGCCATTAATGGAAAAACTTGGGCTTGCCGAAGTAACTCATGATGCAAAGGGAAATAAAATGAGAGCGACGTAGCAGAATACGAAAAACACTACAGATAACAAGCATGGACAATGCTATTTGTTTGTCTGCTCCAGCCTCCATTCACTCAGCAACACAAATTCCTTTTATTGCCGGGCCGTTTTAGGCATTAAAATCCTGCAAATAAGATAATTTCAGGACGAATTGTCTTGTAAGAATAAATTCTGACCAGATAACCAACAAACCTGTTTCGAAAATTGTTATCTTACTGATAATATACAAAAAGAAGGAGATACTATGAGTGAAATTAAAACAAAACCAAGTGATTTTGATATTGATAAATTTCTGATGAGTGTTGAGCCCGAAAAAAAACGGGTAGATAGTTTGGAATTGAAAAAACTCTTCGATAGTGTAGTAAAAGAAAAACCTTCCTTATGGAACAACAATATGATAGGATATGGTTCGTATCATTACAAGTCTGATCGTAGTAAACAAGAAGGTGATTGGCCGTTAACGGGATTTTCACCACGTAAACAATACATAGCAATATACATCATATCAGGAGTCAATAATTATAAAGACTTACTGAGTAAACTCGGTAAATATAAAATCAGTTCTGGGTCATGTATTTATGTCAATAAGATTGAGGATATCAACTTTGATGTATTGAAAGAAATAATCTCAACTTCAGTTTCTGATATGAAAAAAACTTATAAGGTTAATTAAATGGAACGCCTTATATTACGGACAATAAAGGTAAGTTGCCTGTCACGGTTTTTGCCCCGCCATGGCGGGTTTTCGTCGCTACGCTCCTCAACTTTTACTCCTGCACCCATGACAGTTTTGTAACTTGTGATAAACCCAGACCACGACTTCTCCGCCGATTGGCGGATTCGTCGGGTAACGCTTACTAATTATACCGCCAGAAGGTTTAACCTTTCTAAACTATTAGAAACGGGAGAACATTGAAACTAATAATTTAATTCAGAAATCAGTGTCGGAAAGTAAAATAAGATGGACGAATGCATTTTTTATGATTGTTCAGCGGAAAGTCCTAAAGGTCGCAGAAGTCTTTGTTACGACCGTGAAGGGCTGGAGTCAAGGAAAGAACATAAACCGGAAAATAACGCTATTGATTTGGCTGCTGCCATGGGCATTGAGCTTTTAAGGGAAATTTTCATTACAGTATCCGGACAACTGCTATTCCTTTTTACTAAAAAGCAAAACAATTTTTTTTCGTACCTTTTCCTGACTGTTTTAAGAATAGCAGTTGGAGCATTTAAAGAGATATTTCTATGGCAAAAAAGAGGTATTCATACGATACTAAACGTAAGAGCGTTCAGGCAACAACTATCAATGTGCGCACCGGTATGGATGTGGAATCCCTGAAACAGGGAGTTGCTGAACATCTGTTTTACCAGCAGGGCCGTAACATTGTGAATACTTCCCTTAATGATTTGTACATGGCTGTTTCATATACCATACGCGACAGACTGTTACAACGGGAACATAAGACAATGAATGCAGTGTTTGAAGATAAAAATGTACGGTTGGTTAGTTACCTGTCTGCAGAGTTTCTTATGGGTCCTCATTTAGGCGTTAACCTTATTGCCCTTGATATTTTTGAAGAGATGAAGCAGGTGGTTGAAGAGCTTGGTTTCAATTTCGACAAGATAATAGTACAGGAAGAAGAACCCGGGCTTGGCAATGGGGGTTTAGGTCGTTTGGCTGCCTGCTATATCGACTCGCTTGCCTCACAACAAATACCAGCTATTGGTTATGGAATACGCTATGAGTTTGGCATTTTCGATCAGGAGATCCGTGATGGCTGGCAGGTTGAAAAAACTGACAAATGGCTGCGTAAAGGAAATCCATGGGAGAGCGTCAGACCCGAACTTGCTGTCAGTGTCAATTTCGGTGGACATACCGAATCATATACAGACTCCGGAGGTCGTAAATGTTTCCGCTGGAAACCTGCCTATAAAGTTACCGGGATACCCTGCGATACACCTATCATGGGATACAAAGTACTCTCATGCAATTTTCTACGTCTGTGGAAGTCTGAAGCCGAGGAATCATTTGACTTTTCATCATTCAATCAGGGCGATTATTATAAAGCGGTAGACTATAAGGTGAAGTCCGAAAATATCAGCAAAGTTTTATATCCCAATGATGAAATGCTTGAAGGGAAGAAGCTGCGTCTCAAACAACAGTACTTTTTTGTTTCATGCTCTCTGCAGGATATGATGAATATGCATCTCAGATTTGATGGAAGGCCACAGGATTTTCATAAAAGATGGGCCATACAGCTTAATGATACACATCCTTCAGTATCTGTAGCTGAACTTATGCGAATACTGGTGGATGAATATAAAATTGATTGGGACACAGCATGGGATACAACCTGTAAAACATTTAGTTATACTAACCATACCCTGCTTCCTGAAGCATTGGAAAAATGGTCTGTAGGCCTCTTCGCGTACCTGATACCACGAGTGCTGGAGATTATTTATGAAATTAATTACCGCTTTCTGAAAGAAGTAAGCAAACAGTTCCCTGGAGATGAAGGTAAACTATCGCGAATGTCTATTATTGATGAAACCGGAGGAAAATATATCCGCATGGCTAATCTTGCCTGTGCAGGCAGCAATGCAATTAACGGTGTGGCAGCGCTTCATACTGAACTTCTCAAGAAACAAGTGTTACATGACTGGGTGGAAATGTTCCCGCAACGTTTCCATAATGTAACTAACGGAGTAACACCGCGTCGCTTTATTGTATTGAGTAATCCGGGATTAAGCAAGCTTATTACAGATTCTATAGGTGATAAATGGCCAGGAAAGCTTGATGAATTGCGTAAGCTGGAACCGTTTGCCGGAGATGCCGCTTTCAGAGAACAATTCAGGAATGTAAAACTGGAGAATAAAAAACTCCTCTCTACTTTAATTAAAGAAAGAACCGGCATTATCGTTGATCCTTCTTCCATGTTCGATATTCAGGTAAAGCGCATTCACGAGTACAAACGGCAACACCTTAATGTGTTGAATATCATTACACTTTACTCGCGTATAAAGCAAAACCCAGACATTGATATTGTTCCCCGCACATTCATTTTTGGTGGCAAGGCAGCTCCGGGATATTATACTGCTAAACTCATGATCAAGCTGATCAATTCGGTGGGTGATGTAGTAAACTCCGACCCTGATGTCAAGGATCGGCTCAAAGTGGTTTTTTTCCCTGACTTCAATGTAACAAATGCACAGCATATTTACCCGGCAGCAGATCTTTCAGAACAGATATCAACAGCGGGCAAAGAAGCAAGTGGTACCGGCAACATGAAGTTTTCTATGAATGGTGCTCTCACCATCGGCACGCTCGATGGGGCTAATGTCGAGATACGGGAAGAAGTGGGTGACGAAAATTTCTTCCTGTTTGGCCTCACTGCCGCACAGGTTGATGAAGCCAAACGTAACGAGTACAACCCGCACTTTATTTACGATCATAACAAAGAGTTACACGAAGTAATAAACATGATTAATTCAGGCTGTTTCTCCAATGGCGACTGCAAACTGTTCAAGCCCATCACCGACAACCTGTTATGGCATGATCCGTTTATGCTTATGGCTGATTATCCTTTATATATTGCCTGCCAGAACTTAGTTGCCAACACATGGATGAATCCCAGTAAATGGAGCAAGATGGCAATTATGAACGTGGCCAGGATGGGCAAGTTTTCATCAGACCGGTCTATCCAGGATTATTGTAATAAGATATGGAAAGTAAAACCGTTCAGGGTTAAGTGACAGCATGTCATTTCTATCCGCCTCCAATGAAAAATAATATTGGATATAATTGACTTTCTTAAAATATTAACTTAAATTTGCTTATTATTATAGGAGAATGACTATCATTTGAAAATTATTAGTAATGAAAATATCCGAAATAAGAAATAAACTGATTGAGAAAGGACTAAAAGTGACTCCTCAAAGGATTGCTATTTTGGAAGCTATTATAAAACTCAATAATCATCCGACTGCTGAAAACATAATTGACTATATCCGAAATAACCATCCAAATATTGCAACAGCAACAGTCTACAAAGTTCTTGATGCTTTAGTTGTTAATGAATTAATAAAAAAAGTAAAAACGGAAAGGGATGTTATGAGATATGATGCCGTAATGGAAAACCACCATCATTTATATTGCTCCGAATCCAATAGAATTGAGGATTTTTTTGATAAAGAGCTTAATGAAATGATAGATAAGTATTTCGAAAATAAGAAGATCCCGGATTTTAAAATTGAAGATGTAAAGCTTCAGGTAATAGGTAAGTTTTTGAAAGACAATGAATGATTAATTAAAAACTAATACATATTAAAAATGGAAAAGGACCCGAATAAAGTCAGTAAATGCCCTGTTACAGGAGCAACTCAGAAGCACACCGTTGGTACCAGCGGTACAAAAAACCTCGATTGGTGGCCTGATCAGTTAAAATTGAACATACTGCGACAACATTCTCCTCTATCTAACCCTATGGGTGAAGATTTTAATTATGCTAAAGAATTTAAGAGTCTTGATTTAGCGGCAATAAAAAAAGACCTCCACAAGCTAATGACCGACTCTCAGGATTGGTGGCCTGCCGATTTCGGCCACTACGGACCGTTATTCATCCGTATGGCATGGCATAGTGCAGGCACATACCGCACAGGCGACGGTCGTGGAGGTGCCGGAGGCGGGCAGCAACGCTTTGCCCCGCTTAACAGCTGGCCCGATAATGTTAACCTCGACAAGGCACGAAGGCTGCTCTGGCCGATCAAGCAAAAATATGGCCGGAAAATATCCTGGGCTGACCTTATGATCCTTGCCGGCAATGTAGCTTTGGAATCAATGGGATTCAAAACCTTTGGATTTGCCGGTGGGCGTGAGGACGTTTGGGAGCCCGAAGAAGATGTTTACTGGGGGGCTGAAACCAAGTGGCTGGGTGGTGATGTCCGTTATGCACATGGATCCGAAGGTGTACTAAAAGAAGGTGGCGTACTTGTTTCCGACGATGATGCAGACGGAGATCTGCATTCCCGTAAGCTGGAAAATCCACTTGCCGCTGTGCAGATGGGTTTGATCTATGTTAATCCTGAAGGACCTGATGGAAATCCTGATCCTGTTGCAGCGGCTATAGATATCCGCGAAACATTTGCGCGTATGGCCATGAACGATGAAGAAACCGTGGCACTTATCGCCGGGGGGCATACCTTTGGCAAAACCCACGGAGCCGGTGATGCGGCACTTGTTGGACCTGAACCCGAAGCTGCCGGCATTGAAGAACAAGGCCTGGGCTGGAAAAGCAGGTTTGGCTCAGGAAAAGCAGGTGACACGATCACCAGCGGATTGGAAGTTACATGGACCCAGACTCCCGCCAAGTGGAGTTATTACTTCTTCGAAAACCTGTTTAAATACGAATGGGAACTTACAAAAAGTCCGGCCGGTGCACATCAATGGGTGGCAAAAAATGCCGATGGTGTAATTCCTGATGCCCACGATGCATCTAAAAAGCACGCACCAACGATGCTTACTACAGACCTCTCTTTACGTTTGGATCCGGTTTATGAGAAAATTTCACGACGTTTCTATGAGCATCCTCTTGAATTTGCCGATGCCTTCGCCCGTGCATGGTTTAAGCTAACCCACCGGGATATGGGACCACGGGCCCGCTATTTAGGTGCTGAAGTGCCTGCAGAAGAACTGATTTGGCAAGATCCGATACCAGCCATGGATCATGCATTGGTTGATGAGAAAGATATTGCAGCATTAAAAGCCAAGGTATTAAATTCAGGACTATCCGTATCTAAGTTGGTATCGACCGCATGGGCTTCTGCCTCTACTTTCCGCGGATCCGATAAACGTGGTGGCGCCAATGGTGCCCGCATTTGTCTTGCTCCACAAAAGGACTGGGTTGCCAACAATCCTGCTCAGCTAAAGAATGTACTGGAAAAGATGGAAGGTATCCAAAAAGAATTTAATGGTCAGTCTAACGGAAAAAAGGTTTCTCTTGCAGACCTTATTGTACTGGCAGGTTGTGCCGGTATCGAAAAAGCTGCAAAAGACGCAGGTTCTGTCGTAACTGTTCCTTTCACTCCGGGTCGTATGGATGCATCGCAGGAGCAAACCGATGTGGATTCATTCGCAGTGCTTGAGCCGGCAGCAGATGGGTTTCGCAACTATTTAAAAACGAAATACACCATATCAACCGAAGAGTTGTTGATCGACAAAGCCCAATTGCTGACACTAACTGCTCCTGAAATGACAGTTCTTGTGGGCGGTATGCGTGTGTTAAACACAAACTATGACAACTCTGAACATGGTGTTTTCACGAAACGTCCCGAAGTTCTTACCAACGATTTCTTTGTAAATCTGCTCGACATGAGTACGTCCTGGATGCCAGCAGCTGAGACCAAAGAGACATTTGACGGACGTGATCGTAAAACGGGGGCACTAAAATGGACAGGAACCCGGGCAGATCTTATCTTTGGATCAAACTCAGAGCTCAGAGCCCTTGCCGAAGTATATGGAAGCACAGATGCTCAGGAAAAATTTGTTAAAGACTTTGTGGCAGCATGGAACAAAGTAATGAACCTTGATCGCTTCCATCTGGTTTGATTTTCAGAGTAACCCGAAATTAACGGAGTAGAAGATCGGGATTGATATGACAAGAGGGTGCCCCTTTGAGACACCCTTTTGTTTTTGTCGGTCCGGAGGGGATCGAACCCTCGACCCCATGATTAAGAGTCACGTGCTCTACCAGCTGAGCTACGGACCGTAAATGATTGCAAAATAACTCAAAACCTCAGACTTTTGAAAATAATAATAATAAAGAAGGCAATCTCATTTGATTGCCATTTAAAATATATTGTTTGTTAAAGTATGCTATTTTTACGAATAATAATTAAGTGTTTTGAGTTTTTAATATCAGAACAGAAATGACCCTATTTGACCTTGGATTAACTAACGAGCTCAGCTCATACCTGAATGACAACAAACTTTCAAACTTTTCAGCAGGCCGAGTAACCCAGGAACACCGGGAAAGATATGTCGTTTCAACCGGCGATAATGAGTATGATGCTGAGATTACAGGAAGCCTTAGATTCTCAGCAAATTCAAGGGCTGACTTCCCTGCAGTTGGTGACTGGGTAACAATGACTGTTTATGATTCTGACCAGGCAATTATTCATAATATCCTGCCAAGAAAATCAGTCCTTGAAAGACAGGCTGTCGGCAAAATCGGAGAGAAACAAATAATCGCGACTAATGTTGATGTTGCTTTTATAATTCAGGCAATAAACAATAATTTTAGTATCAACAGACTTGAAAGATATCTTACAATCTGCTATTCCGCTGGTATTGAACCTGTTCTGGTAATCAGTAAAATTGACTTGTCCGCCGGAAAAGATATCCCGGATGCTATCAGCAACCTTGAAAAAAGGGACAAAAAAGTAAAGTACATCCTGCTCAGTAACATGACTCTTAAAGGACTCGACCAAATATTAGAAAATATACAAGCAGGTAAGACATACTGTGTCGTGGGATCCTCAGGAGTTGGCAAATCTACCCTGATCAATAATTTATTGAAAAGGAACATCCTCAAAACCGGACCAATAAGCCATAGCACAAACAAGGGAAGACATATCACTGATCATCGTGAATTATTTGTTCTTGAAAATGGTGGCATAATAATAGACACTCCAGGTATGAAAGAGCTTGGAATGACAGATGATGCAGCAGGAATTGAAACAACGTTTCAGGAGATTCACTCCCTTTCGTTAAAATGCAGATTCCCCGACTGTAAACATATTAACGAAACCGGTTGTGCAGTAATTGATGCTCTCAATAATGGGGTTATCGACATTGATTCTTATGACAACTACCAGAAAATTCAAAAAGAGCAGGAACGATTTCAGACCACTGTGGCCGATAAACGCAAAAAAGACAAGGTGTTCGGAAAGATTATAAAGAACTATTATAAAGACAAGAAGAAAAATGAAAAACAATAAATTAAAGGCTTTAACGGAATATTACATAAGCCACAGGATAGTGCTGTATTCACTAGCACTCACATGTTTACTCTTAACCTTTTCTTTCAAAGTCAATTCCCAATCAAAAGATGAGGTCTTTAACTATCTGAAAAGCCTTGGAAACGGATCCTATCTTTTCGGACAGATGGCAACCTGGGTGCATAATGAAAACCCTGATATGGATCATCCGACCAACTGGCTGAAAAAGGTATATGATCACACAGGGAAAATGCCCCGGTATGGATGCATCACATATGACTATGATGACAACCCGTTTACCGATGCAGAATGGAACGAAGGTGTTAAAAAGATGTGGGAAAAGGGATTGATCCCCGGAGTTTATAATTTTTTCGCGAACCCCATGGGTGGAAGATGGAGGGATACTGTTTCAATCGATCCCATTTTTGCCCCTGGTGATAATCCGGTAAAAGCGAATTTCTATAATCAGATGGACAGGATGGCTAATAATATGCAATGGCTGAGGGAAAGAGGAATTACTGTTGTATATACCCCCTTTGTTGAGCTTAATGATAAAAACAAATGGCACGCAAGAGAGGGAAGTAAGAACGGAATCAGGCTCCACCGGCTGGTCCATGATTATTTTACCGCAAAAGGACTTGACAATATTATATGGGCATATCATACAACCCAGGGACATGGAGCCCTCGAGGAGTATTATCCGGGAGATGAATACGTAGACGTAATAGGAAAATCCGGATATGGCACAGGCCTGATCTTCTCGGAGTACGAATGGGCTGTGGAAAAGAAAAAAAATCATGGGAAAGTAATATGGTGGGCTGAACTGGGTATCAGGGGAAAATCTGAAGCACCACGTGATTGTCTTGACGTGCTTGCGAAACTTGAAAACAGCTTTCCCGAAATGGCTGGATTCGTATTCTGGAGTGATGAAGGATTCTATAATGTGGTCGGAAACCTGAATGGGATAGAGTTTATGGCTAACCCTAAAATTATAACCCTCCGGTAGTATAATGACAAACGTAAAGCCATGATATAGCCTGTCATTTTATACTTAACATAAACAGCAGAACTGAAATGCAGACCGAAAAAGAAAAAAGCCATGCGGGGAAACATTACAAAGCTTTCGGAAAAGAACTATTTGAAGAAAGACAATATGCAAAAGAACTTGTTTTTATTTTCAATGCCCTGCATCCTTCAAAAATTCAGGAAAGAGAGGAAATTATAAGGAAACTGTTCGGCAGTACAGGTGAAAAATTCTTTATCGAACCACCATTCCGGTGCGACTATGGATACAATATCACAATTGGTAATAATTTCTACTCGAACTACAATCTGATTATCCTCGATTGTGCAAAAACAGTTATCGGAGACAATGTTCTTATCGGGCCGAATGTAGGAATTTATACGGCAGGACACCCTGTTCACCATGAACTGCGGAACCAGGAATATGAGTTTGCACTTCCAATAATAATCGGCAATAATGTCTGGATCGGGGGAAATGTGGTGATCAATCCGGGCATTACCATCGGAGAAAACTCTGTAATAGGCTCAGGAAGTGTTGTTACAAAGGATATCCCTTCCAATGTTGTGGCTGCAGGAAATCCCTGCAAAGTTTTAAGGGCAATATCAGATGCTGATAACCACTACTAAACATTAAACTCCCATATCTAACATTATCTTTATTGAGAATATTGATGATTAATTCTTCTACCATGAACCTGAACAAACTGAAAATTTTAATACTTCTTGCTGTCGCAGGATGTACAACCCAGCCTCAGCCTGAAAAACCGGCTGTTAAGTTAAAAAGAGCCGACTGCTTTTTCGGGGTTCATTTCGATCTCCATGCCAGCGAAGATATTACCGATGCAGGTAAAACTCTCACAGATGAAATGATAGATACTTTTCTGATGAAAGTGAAGCCCGACTTTATCCAGATCGATTGCAAAGGGCATGCGGGTATTACGAGCTATCCCACAAAAGTCGGATTCCATGTTAAAGGATTCGAAAAGGATCCTCTCAAACTATTCAGGGAGGTGACGGCAAAGAATAATGTTGCGCTGTTCATGCACTTTTCAGGCGTATGGGATAATAAAGTTGTTAAAGAGCATCCCGACTGGGATGTGATAAGAGCCGATGGAAAACCAAGCACCCAGAAAGTTTCATTTTTCAGCCCGTACCTCGATACCTACATGATTCCTCAGTTAAAGGAACTGAGCGATTACGGAGTTGACGGCGCGTGGATAGATGGTGAATGCTGGGCAGTGGAACCGGACTATGGAAGGGAATCACTCAGGAGATTTAAGGAGGAAACAGGGATTTCAGAAATACCAAAATCACCATCTGACAAGTACTATCCTGAATTCCTTGAATATACCAGAGGACTATTCAGAGCACACATGACAAAATATATCGATGCTATCCACCAATACAATCCCGGGTTCCAGATAACAAGCAACTGGGCCTATTCTTCAATAATGCCTGAAAAAGTAACAATCGGCGTGGATTATCTTTCGGGTGATGTAACTCCACAGAATGGAGTTTACCGCTCTGCTTTTGAAGCAAGATGCCTTGCTCCTCAGGGTAAACCCTGGGATCTGATGGCCTGGGGATTTGCCTGGGATGGAGGGAAGATGCCTATGAGTGTGAAATCAGCAGTTCAGCTTGAACAGGAGGCTGCCCAGATAATGGCTATGGGAGGCGGTGTTCAGTTCTATTTCCAGCAGAACCGAGACCTTTCAATCAAACCATGGCTCGCTACAATGCTCTCCGAGATAGGTACATTCTGCAGGGAGAGGCAGGAATATTGTCATAAAGCCAAAGCAGTTCCTCAGATCGCTCTTCTCTTCCCTACTGCCTCCCATCAGAAAAACGGCACCAGGCCTTATTCGAATTCAACCTGGAAGCTTGAAGGATCACTCTACATGGTGTTAGATGGACAGTATCCTGTTGAGATTCTGATGGAACACCATCTCCTTGGAAATATGGAGAAATACCCGCTTATCATTATTCCTGAATGCAGTTATCTTGATGCTGCTTTTCTGGAAGAGCTGAGGAGCTATGTTAATGATGGTGGGAACCTGCTGGTGATTGGCTCTGAAACGGCAGAACTTTTTAAAAATGAGCTTGGAATATTATCCCTTGAACAGCAGGAAGCAAAACCTGAATTTATTGCTGCAAAAAAAAGGATAGGAGGAATTCGGTCCCCATATGCAACTGTTAAATTATCTCCTGAATCAGAGATCATCTCTACTTTTTATAACGGAAGTGATTTCAGCCAGAAAGGAGAAATTATTGCCTCATCATCAAATAAAACCGGTAAAGGAAAAATTTCGGCTATATATTTCAATGCCGGATCTGCATATGCAGAATATAAATCGCATATCCTGAGGGATTATATCAGTGACCATATAGTATCGATGTTTCCTGAACCGAGGGTAAAAGTAACCGGATCACACCTGGTGCATGTTGCGGTAAACAGTCTTAACGATAAAACCTATGTTAATCTCATAAATACATCAGGTGACCATAACAGTAAATCTACAATCGGATATGATGAAGTCCCTTCACTTAAAGATCTTACGGTTGAAATAAATACAATAAACCAACCGAAAAAGATAATTCTTCAGCCCGAAGGAAGAGAGCTTTCAGCCGACTTTAAGAATGGAGTTTCAAAAGTTGTTGTACCTGATCTGCATATTCACTCGGTGCTTGAAGTGATTAATTAAAATAAAACCATGAAACAAACTCTAAAACTCACCCTGATTCTCCTGTCGTTTTCACTGTTCAGCTGTAAAGATGAATTAACAACTGAGCTGAATGTCACCAACCTCAGATGCGAATATATGAATGAAGCTTTAATAGCCATTCAGTCGCCCCGTTTCAGCTGGGAACTGGAATCTTCCGGGAACGGGCAAAGTCAGAAAGCCTGGCAGATAATAGTGAGCAGTGATAAGAAAAAAACAGAAACAGGGAAAGGTGATATATGGGACAGCGGCAAAAGAAAAGGTAAGCAGACATTCGGGATCAAGCTGCCGGAAAACAGACTGCATTCATTTGATAAATATTACTGGCGGGTCAGGGTATGGAACAATGAAAACAGGGTAACGGAATGGAGCGAAACTGCAACATTTATTACAGGAGCATTTGAAAAATCTGACTGGAAAGCAGAATGGATCGGTGACGAACCGGAACCACCCCTGGAATATCCTCTGTTATATAAACATATCGGTTACCTGAGTTCCTATGCCGCTAATGAAAATGAGGAAAAATGGGTCCAGGTTGATCTGGGAAAAAGTCAGGATTTTAATATGATACGGCTGTTTCCTTCATATAATAATATTCTCAAAATTAAAAATTACTATTTTCCTGTTGACTTCAGAATTGAAACAAGTAATGACGGGCAGATCTGGAAAAAATGTGCTGAAGCATCTGATCATCGAGCTCAGGGAGATGGCCCTGTAATAATCATATTTGATAAAAGCACTGCCCGACACATAAGGCTTACCGCTACAAAACTAAGAGGATACGACCAGAGGATCTTTGATTATGAGGACCAGGGAGATCCGGGGAAGATGTACGCTTTTTCGCTTGGTGAATTGGAAGTGATAAATGATAGCATTAATTCAATATCATTTTGTGATCCAGGTTATAAAAAAACAGTACTGTCCTCCGGCTGCAAGGTCTCTTATAAGGATGCATTGATAAAAGTTGACCGCGAAGATGGCTATGATCCCGATATGCTTACCGACGGTATAACTGATACACCACCTTACCCGGAACGAAGACCAATACCCCCTTCGCCAATGATGCGAAAAACCTTTGAGCTCAGATCCAGACCTGTTAAGGCACTCGCATTTGTTTCTGCACTTGGCATTTATGAAATTGCATTTAATGAAGTACATCCAGATCAGAGGGTATTGGCCCCTGAATGGACCGACTACAACAAGCGTGTACAGTACCAGGCTTATGATGTAACTGAAATGCTCAATGCAGGGGAGAACGTTATATCCGCTCAACTTGCCGATGGCTGGTATGCAGGCATGCTTGGTCCTACACGATGGAGTGAATACTTCCCGAAAAGGGGAGCCTATGGGTTGAACCGGCGACTTTTCTTCCAGATGGAAGTCGTCTATCCTGATGGTGCAAAAGAGACAATTGTCAGCGAAGGATCATGGAAACTTTTTTCTGACGGGCCTATTCGCATAGCAGATCATTTCCTCGGGGAAACCTATGATGCCTGCAAGGAAATTGCTGACTGGCAATCTGTTGACTTTGATGATTCAACCTGGAATAATCCGGTTTCAGAAGAGAATAAACTCAACCTGGTTCCTCAGATCAATCAGCCTATAAGGATCATTGAAACCCTTGAGACAAAAAGTGTAACAAAAACCAGAAAGGGGTACTATCTTTTTGATGTCGGGGAGAATATTGCAGGATGGTGCAACATCAGAATTGAAGGAAAGTCTGGCGACAGGATAGTCATGCGACACGGAGAGATCCTCGAGGATGACGGAGAACTCTATACCGAAAATCTTGGAGCTGCAATACAGACTGACACTATTATCCTGGGAACATCAGGAAAGCTTCAGTATGAACCGAGGTTCACCTATCACGGATTCAGGTTTGTGGAGGTACAGGGCTTAAGGAATCCACCCGATAAAGCGATTCTGAATGCGAAGGTAATCTCTTCGGAACAACCCAGAACAGGTTATTTCGAATGTTCAAATCCGATGCTCAATCAGCTATATAAAAATATTAACAGGTCGCATGTAAGCAACATGCATGGTGTTCCTACCGACTGCCCGCAGCGTGATGAACGTTGCGGATGGATGGGCGACGTCTACATCTTTGCCCAGACCTCAATGTTTAACCGCAATATGGCTGCATTCTACAACAAATGGATGACGGATATCATTGATGCACAATCGGAAAGAGGGACATTTCCTGATATAGCCCCCCACCCTTTCGGGTACGAAAAGCATTTCACTAATGCTCCGGGATGGGCTGATGCAGCAATTCGCCTTCCATATTTCATGTATATCAATTACGGAGATATTGAAATAATCCAAAACAATTTTGAGGCTTATGAAAGGTACATCGGCAATATAGTTAAAACCAATCCTGATCTGATCTGGAGGAGCGGGCTCGGGCTGAACTATGGAGACTGGCTGAATGGCAATACACTTAATGCGGAAGGTTTTCCGAAGACTGGGGCCCAGATCCCTTCAGAAGTATTTTCAACTATCATGTTTTACAACTCTGTGGTAACATTGTCAAGGATGGCAGCTGGTGCCGGATTCCCTGATAAAGCAACATATTATGCTGAACTTGCGGACAGGATAAAGATCGCATTTAAGGAACATTTTATTGATTCCGAAGGGAAAATAGAGGGCGATGCACAGGCCTGTTATGCAATGGCTCTGCATTATGACATCTTCCCTCCGGGGATGGAAGAGATCTTTGAAAAAAGGATGATCGATAAGTTTATCCCCTATGCAGGTCGTATGAATACAGGATTTCATTCCACACTTTGCCTGATGAAGGAACTCGTAAAAAGAGGATATTCTGACAAAGCCTTTCAGCTGTTGGAAACCAAAGAGTTCCCGTCGTGGGGATACTCCATTGAACAGGGTGCAACATCGATCTGGGAACGCTGGGATGGCTATGTAAAGGGAAGAGGTTTTCAGGGTGCCGGAATGAATTCCTTTAACCACTACGCATTCGGAGCCATAGGAGAATGGATGTATGAAAATATCCTGGGAATAAATCCTGACTATGATTCTCCGGGATTCAGTCATTTTATTCTGAAGCCTCTTCCGGGAGGATCTCTCACATGGGCAAAAGGAAGCTTTAATTCAATATCGGGAAAAATAGAAACATCGTGGAAAAAAGAGAATGGTAAATTTGAATATAACTTTACAGTTCCCCCGAACACTACTGCTACTGTATATATTCCTTCAAAAAGCTCTGAGAATATCGGAATTATTGTAAATGAAAGCCAGGGAAATACAGAGTTTAAGAATATGGGTTTCAAAGATGGGTATGTAATCTTTGAGGTTAAACCCGGAACTTACACATCCATATCGGCACTATGAAATCAGAATTGTTAATTTTATCCTCACTTTAAATCAGTAATTTATGATAAGCCGGAGAAAATTTTTAAAGAATACATCCCTTGCCTCTGCAGGAATTTTTCTGGCCGATAAGCTGGAAACAATCCATCCCTACGAAAAAGCATCAGCTGCTTCATACGATATTCTTAAGGAAGCATCAAAATACCGGAAGATAGATGCTCATGAACACGTGGGAATGTCAGGCCCAATTGAATATCAGCTCAATATGGCCGACAGGTTTGGGATTGAGAAACTGGTTGTATCAAAAGTAATTTCTGCCGACTCAGGTTCCAAAACAACTCCTGAAGAATTCAGGGCCTGCAATGACGAAGTGCTGAAGGCAATGAAGAACTACCCCGACAGATATATGGGATGGTGTTTCATTAATCCGGTTTTCGGTAAGGAAGCTCTCGAGGAAATAAACCGCTGTACCGGTAAAGGTATGATCGGCCTGAAAGTTTACAACCAGGTAAAGCTAAATGATCCTCTTTTCTACCCCATTATTGAAAAGATGATCAGCCTGAAAATGATCATCCTTATGCATGCTCACTGCGGACTCGGAGTAGGGGGAAAAAGAACAAAATACGGTAATATCCAGCCCAATTCTTCAATTCCGGAGGATTTCGCCGAAGCGGCTCAGAGATACCCTGAAGCAATGTTCCAGTATGCCCATACAGGCGGTGGAGGTGACTGGCAATATGCCTGCAAGATGCTGAAAGATTACAAAAATGTCTACATCGATACTTCCGGAAGCAACAATGAAGGCACCATGGTTGACTACACCCTCGATCATTTCGGAGAAGACAGGATATTCTTCGGTACCGACGGATCGTATTTCCAGGGAGTTGGAACAATACTTTCTTCCAAACTAAATGAGAACCAGAGGCGCAAGATCTTCTTTGAAAACTTCAATGAAGTATTGAGAAAGTCAGGAAGTAATCTCATTTGATACTATGCAGAAAATCGCTGCTATCATTCTTGAAAACGACAAGGAAGAATTCCTTTTAGCGCTCCGTGACAATAAATCGTGGATCCCGTTCTCAAACCACTGGGACCTTATCGGAGGGCATGTGGAAGAGGGAGAAACTCCTGAAGAGGCACTGATCCGCGAGGTTAAGGAAGAACTGGATATTGAGCTGAAGGAGTATAAGTTCTATAAAGAATTTTTATGTCTGGAAGGTGATACCTATGAGAATATAAAATATATCTACAGTGGTAAAATTAACATCCCGATAGAGGAGATTACTCTATACGAAGGCCAGTATGCAAGGTATTTCACCAAAGAAGAAATCCCGGATGTTAAATTTGCCAATATCATTAAAAGTGTTGTATTGGATTATATTAACAATAAAAATAGTTGAATAAACAGACGTTAAATATATAATATATTTCTACCCCAAACCGCAAGAGGCCTAGCTGTAAACTTAAGATTAGTGCTATAAAAGGAGGAAATTAGGAAAGTTTCCCCTCCTTTTGAAGGAGGGGTGGCCGGGACAATTGATTATCTGATTTTTACAAAGTTTATTTCCCGGCCGGGGTGGTTGATTTATTCATTTTTATTAACTTTAAATCTATGAATTACAAAAACATCTTCAATAGAAAAGAACTTAAGACTATCGGATCCTCTCCCAGGAGTAGTTCCACTTTTGTTGAGGCAGTCAACCACCCCGGCCGCAACCAGTCTTTGCAATGCTTTAACTATCGTTGTGCTGCGGCCACCCCTCCTTCAAAAGGAGGGGAAAGTAATATAAATGAACTAAAATTCGATATTAAAATCTGTTTGCCTTTATTGATCCTCCCTGCAAAACTTTTTTCAAACTCTTTTGGTTAACAACTATTTTTTTTGGGGGTGAAATTATAGTACCAGATAAGTATAAGCCAATAAAATAAGATTACTGGTAATTAGTAATTCTATGAAGCATAAAATATATCTCTTAATCATCCTGACAGCTTTTTCATGTAAGACAGAACGAAACAAAAATGAACTTATGCCTCCACCTGAAGCTAATTTACGCTTCACGGAACTTGCCAAAACCTGGGACGAAGCAATTCCTCTCGGAAACGGTATGCTTGGTGCACTGATCTGGGAAAAAGATTACAAATTAAGGTTTTCACTCGACCGGGCTGACTTGTGGGACCTGCGCCCGATGGAAAACCTTGACAAGCCTGAATGGAGATTCGCCTGGGTGAAAGAGCAATGGGAAAAAGATACCTATCAGAATGTACAGCAGATGTTCGATGCTCCGTATGACCGGAATCCTGCGCCCTCGAAAATACCTGGAGCTGCCCTTGAATTTGATATTTACTCCCTCGGTGAAATAGAATCGGCAGAACTCGATATCAGAACTGCACTTTGCGAGGTAAAATGGAAAAACGGCATAACGCTTCAGACATTCATCAATGCAGAAAAAACAACTGGTTGGTTCCGCTTCACCGGACTTGAGAACAGATTGGGATTTGGCCTTATCCCTCCAGCATACTCTATTCAGGGAGATACAGCTGCCGACAATTCTCATTCGGGGCAGGATCTCAAATTGCTGGGTTACCCTGCCGGAGAGATGTGGGCGGAGGAGAATCACATTACATACATTCAGGTGGGATGGGGAGGATTCAGGTATATTGTAAGCCTCAGGTTTAAGGAAGACAAAGGAATTACCGAGGGGTGCTGGAGCATTAGCTCTGGATATCCCGGCTGGGAAAAGCAAATACCTGCAAATGAGCAGACAGCAACAGCAATGCAATCAGGTTTTTCAAATGAACTGAAGAATCATAAGAAGTGGTGGCAAAACTACTGGTCAAAGTCTTCCATTTCAATTCCTGATACTATCCTGAGCAGACAATGGTACCTCGAGATGTATAAGCTGGGTGCCGCAACCGGCAACGGAGCCCCTCCGGTATCTCTCCAGGCAATATGGACAGCCGATAACGGAAAACTTCCGCCCTGGAAGGGTGATTTCCATCACGACCTGAACACACAGCTCAGCTACTGGCCTGCATACTCATCAAACCATATGGAACAGGAAACAGGATTCATTACCTGGTTGCAGAAAAACAGGCCTGAATTTGAAAAGTATACCCGGCAATACTTCGGTGTTTCAGGTTTGAACGTGCCCGGAGTCACTTCCCTTACAGGGCAACCAATGGGCGGATGGATACAGTACTCTTTCGGGCCAACGGTTTCTGCCTGGCTGGGACACCATTTTTACCTTCACTGGCGATATACAATGGACAGGGAATTCCTCGAAAAAGAGGCCTGGCCATGGATCAGAGATGTTGCACTGTTTCTTGATGAATTATCAGTAACTGATAAAAGCGGCTTTAAAAAACTACCCTTAAGTTCCAGTCCGGAAATATATAATAACTCACGCGAGGCATGGTTTGACCAGACGACTAATTTCGATCTCGGTCTTGCACGATGGACTTTTGAAAAGGCAGCCGAACTTGCTGCAGAACTGGGAAAAACAGATGAGGCAGTGAAGTGGGAAAAAGCACTTTCCCAATGGCCATCGTACGACATAGATCCTGAAACGGGATTTACATTCATTAAAGGAGTTCCCTATAACGAGTCACACCGTCATTTTTCACATCTTATTGCATTCCATCCCCTTGGTGTGATCGATTGGTCAAAAGGTGAAGAGGATCAGAAGATAATAAAATCGACAATTGAAACACTCGACAGGATCGGTCCCGAATGGTGGACCGGTTACTCGTACAGCTGGCATGGTAATCTCAAAGCCAGGGCCTTTGACGGAAACGGAGCTGCTGAAGCACTCCGGACCTTTTCGCAGTACTTCTGCCTTAAAAACAGTTTTCATGTTAACGGTGACCAGTCGAAATCAGGCAAATCGAAATTTGTTTACAGGCCTTTCACACTGGAGGGCAACTTTGCTTTTGCATCCGGAATTCAGGAAATGCTGATGCAAAGCCATAACGGAATTGTAAGGATCTTCCCTGCCATACCTGACGACTGGAAAGATTTAAGCTTCAGTAAGTTTCGTGCAGAGGGAGCTTTCCTGATTTCAGCAGTTATGGAAAAAGGAGAGGTTACCAGTGTTGAGATTTTTTCTGAAAAAGGGAGAGAAATAAAAATATTTAATCCTTTCAAAAATGAGAAAATCAATTGCTCCTCCCCTTTCAAAACAGAAGATAACATTTTGATAATTAACACAAACCCCGGACAAACTGTCCGTATATCGATATAGTTAACCTAAATTGACAAATCATGAAATATCTCATTCTCCTGCTGTTTATTCTCTGCGGATCAATAATCAATGGACAGGTTATTTCTGTAAAATCGCCTGATAACAATATAGTTATTAACATCAATACCAGTGAAAAACTATGCTATTCAATAACCTTTAATAATCGAACTATTGCCGGGAATTCCCGGCTTGGTTTTGAATTTAAGGATGAAGAGCCGATGGAATAATTCGTACCTGGCCAAATATGATACCCCGCGAGGGAGTAATGGGTAATGAATATTATAAATTCTCTGATAAAATGAGCCCCGAACATAATGTCAAGCTGGCTTTTACCAGGATGCTGGCCGGGCAGATGGATTATACCCCCGGAGGATTTTAAAATGTCACGAAAGAGCAATGGAAACAACAGGTACCGGCTCTTGTATGGAATACCCGCGCGGCAGAACTATCAAAATTCGTTATTTATGAAAGTCCACTGACAGTCGTCTGCGACCATCCGAATAACATACTTAATCAGCCGGGAGCTGATTTTCTGAAAATTGTCCCAACCGTCTGGGATGATATTAAATTTCCTGGAGGTTATCCCGGTGACTGGGTGGCAATAGCAAAACGCAGCGGAGATAAATGGTTCATAGGTGTGATGAATAACAGCACATCTAAAACTGTTGATCTTGACATGAGCTTTCTTACCGCAGGCAGTTACAAAATGGAGACATGGAGCGACACTAAAAAATCTGATAAGGAACCGAATGATCTGAAGAAATCAGCAGCAGTATTAATATCACCCGGAACATTAAAAGTTACAATGGCAAAAAACGGAGGATTTGTTGCAATAATTGACAGATAAAATAATTTTCATATTACAATCTCTATTTAACCACTGAGCAACACTGAGTTGGCACTGAGTTGCACTGTTTTGAACTCCGTGTTTTTCTCCGTGATACTCAGTGTAACTCCGTGGTTAATATTGCATTACAACATTTTATTATATACTTTTACTAAATCTGAATATTTAAGCTGACACTATTGAAAAAAGAATATAGAAAAACAAAGCAGTATCTGTTGCCTGACAATAAACCTGCTGTCACCGAAGGGAAATACGATATTTACCCTGCATTCAGCCTTGATAAAGATCATATCTCTGAAGGATTTGAATCACTTGCTTCTGTAATATATAAACATAAGAACGTAACCATTGATGGCTATGGTGGCGTTCTCTTCAATGATTTCAGGGAAAAGCTTGAAGTAGTATTGAAGAAAACTGGCATAAAATGCTCATGGATAAATAGCTCCAACTACCTGAAAAGTCCCGGAGTAATCAATGAAATGATCGCTCCGTTTACCGGTAGTGATGATGCATTATTCGGCAAGAGGACAAGCCTTGTACTTGAAGATTTTTTCGACCTTCAGAAATTGACTGATCTCTCACCTGACCTGAATGCTGATGTAAATATTATCTCAGGCACCGGTGCATCATTAGCCGGATGGCCCGGATTGCTTATTTATATTGACCTGCCAAAAAATGAGATCCAGTTCAGATCCAGGGCCGGAAGCATAAAAAATCTTGGTGCATCAGCTCCTGCAGATCCGAAGGAGATGTACAAGCGTTTCTATTTTGTCGACTGGATTGTTCTCAACAGGCATAAAAAGAACCTTCTTCCTTACATCAATGTAATGGTGGATGGGCAGAATCCTGAAAATCCCAAATGGATATCCGGAGATTCGTTAAGAGAATCTCTCAGGGAAATGAGCCGGAATCTGTTCAGGGCAAGGCCCTGGTTTGAACCGGGGGCATGGGGAGGCTCATGGATAAAGGAAAAGGTTGATGGCCTGAATAAAAATGTCCCGAATTACGCCTGGTCGTTTGAACTGATTGTTCCCGAAAATGGACTATTGTTCGAAAGTTCAGGCAGGCTGATGGAAGTTTCATTTGATTGTCTTATGTTCCAGGAATCTGAATCTGTGCTGGGAGAGGCTTATGACAGGTTCGGCTTTGAATTCCCCATCAGGTTTGATTTTCTCGATACCTTCAACGGTGGAAATCTTTCGGTACAGTGCCATCCCCGGCCCGGATATACAAAGATTCATTTCGGGGAAGACTTCACCCAGGAAGAGACATATTATATTCTCGACAGCAAAGATAATGCTGTTGTCTACCTTGGTTTTCAGGAGGATATTGATCCGGTCAGATTCAGGAATGAACTTGAATCGAGTCACCTTGAAAAAAAGCCTGTGGAAATAGAAAAGTATGTACAGAAGTTACCGGCTGCGAAACATGATCTCTTCCTGATACCCTATGGCACTATCCATGGCTCAGGTATAAACAATCTTGTCCTGGAAATAAGCTCAACCCCCTATATTTTCACATTTAAAATGTACGACTGGCTCAGGCCCGATCTGGATGGGAAACCCCGACAGCTTAATATCCAGAGGGCCATGGATAATCTCTTTTTCGACAGGAAAGGAGATTATGTAAAAAAGAGACTTGTTTCAAAACCAGTTCTTCTGGAAGAAGGGAAGGACTGGAAACTCTTCCACCTACCGACTCATGAAACACACCTGTATGATGTCCACAGGTTCCATTTCAGGAACAGGATAGATGTCAGAACAGACAATAAATGCCACGTATTGAGCCTGGTGGAGGGGGAAAGTATCATTGTCGAGACACAGTCAGGTCTTACACAGCGGTTCAACTATGCCGAGACTTTTGTAATACCTGCCGCAGCAGGATCATACAGAATTATAAATCAGTCTGCTGCAGAAGCGATTGTGGTAAAAGCATTTGTAAAATAGTATAAATCAGGATCATCAGAAATACAAATGGATCGCCGTAAATTCATATCAGACAGTATTATTTATTCCTCTGGCTTAGCATTTGTTAACAGGCATTACCCTCTTTCTAAGTACTGCAAAGATCCTGATGAATGGCCTCCGGTTGCCCGTAGCCGGTCGCCGGTCGCCTCCCTCTATGAACTATTCAAAAATCCCCCGATGAATTATCATCCCTATGTCAGGTGGTGGTGGAATGGTAATAAGGTAGAAGCCAAGGAACTGATCAGAGAGCTCAGGTTGCTTCATGCTGCTGGAATAGGAGGTGTGGAAATAAATCCTGTCGAATTTCCGACCCGGTTTGAAGGAGATGACCTTGGAAAGCCTTCAGTGAAGTGGCTCAGTGATGAATGGATCGACCTGCTGAAGATTGTCTTTGATGAAGCAAAGTTACTTGGCATGGTCTGCGATCTGATAGTCGGCTCAGGATGGCCCTTTGGCTCGGAAAGCCTTCCTCAGGATGAAAGGTCGCAGGTTGTTGTCATTGCTGTGAAAAAATTAACAGGTCCGCTCGACTATGAGATCTCAAAATTTGAGTTATTTAAAGAGGCTGATCCGGCGATAAGCTCTCCTTTCCCGGGAAGAACAATGGAGCTGCTTTCTCTTCAGCTTGTACCCGATCCCCTTGAAAATATTGAACAGACGGAATCCATTCATCTTAAACCGGGAGATGAGTCTGTTAAAATATCTGTTCCTGAGGGCAAATATGCCCTTTACGGACTTGTAAAGATCAATGCCTTTATGGAGGTCATAAACGGGGCTCCGGGGGCTACAGGGCCTGTTCTGGACCATTATAACAGGGAGGCTGTAACGAAGTATCTCGAAAAGATGTCAGGTACCATAGAGAAAAAAACAGGTCCTCTCTCAGGCCATATAAGAGCTCTATTCACCGACAGCATGGAGCTGGAAGGGTCTAACTGGTATGAGGGGATGAGGAATGAATTCATAAAAAGAAATGGCTACGATATCTTTCCATTTTTACCCTTTGTGCTGTTTAAAACAGGTGCGATGGGAAATGTTACCGATTTCAGATATGGCGTCACCCTGTCTTCTGAACTGGAAAGTGATGTCAGAAGGATGAGGTATGGTTTTGAAGTTACAAAAGCTGAAATAATCCGTGAGAATTTCACGAAAATCTATATTAACTGGTGCAAAGAACTGAAAGTCAAATCGCGTGCCCAGGCATACGGACGGGGATTATTTCCGCTGGAAAGCAGCTTTGATTATGATATCCCTGAGGGAGAATCGTGGACGATGAACTGGCTTAAACATAAGGTGGGTGAAGAGATGCCTGAGAGCGATTACCGGCGCGGAAGGGCATACACCATGATAAATAAATTTGTCTCTTCAGCGGCACACCTGAAAAGTAAAAGGTTAGTCAGTTGTGAAGAGATGACCGATACATATACTGTTTTCAATACATCACTTGAAAATCTAAAGATCGGAAGTGACCAGTCGGTTATTTCAGGGATCACTCATTCCATATTTCACGGATTCAACTATTCACCGCCGGAGGCACCATATCCCGGCTGGATAAGATATGGCGCCTATTACAATGAGAAGAACACATGGTGGCCATACTTTCATCTTATCAATGAATACAAAGGACGCTTATCAGCTTTGCTTCAGAATGTTACAATGTATGCCGATATTGCCATCCTCCCTCCCCTCGATGATATGTGGAGCCTGATAGGTGCCCAGATGGAACCCTTTCCTTCAATAACCCATGTCGATTATTTTACCCTTGTGTGGGAAGCAATAAACAAAAACGGAAACGGATGTGATTATGTTTCACAACCGGTTATCAGGGATGCTGAAATGAATGCCGGGTTTATGCACTATGGAACACGCAGATACAGCACAATATTCCTTGTAAAAGTCGATTCACTTCATCCTGAAACTGCAGGCAAATTACTCGATTTTATATTCAGCGGCGGAAGGGTTTTTTGTATTGAATCGGTTCCATCGGCTTCCCCTGGATATAAAAACTTCAAAGTTAAAGATGAAGAGATCCGGATCCTTGTTGAAAAAATGAAGGAATTTCCCGAAAGGTTTATTCTTCTCGAAAAACCTGAAAAGGATTTTACAGGCTGGTATAAAAGAGTACAGGAAAAGTACAATATTAAACCATACCTAACGATTGAAAAACCTGACCCTTTTGTTATGCAGAACAGATATCAGGGCGATAATGGAACAGAAGTTATATATCTTATCAACTCTCACAATCATAATTCACATAATACAAGGATCTCCTTCTCAAAAGAGATAACGTCAAAGAGGTATGGCTGGATCTGGGATCCTGAAACCGGAAACAGGTACAGGATAAAACCTGACAGGGATAACAGCCTGATCCTCCACATGGGTCCGGCTGAATCATTCCTCTTTGTATTCGATAATGTTAGTAAAGGTCCTGAATGGAAACCTATTCCTGCATCAGGGGCTTCCGAAATAATAGTGAATGAAGTGTGGATTGTGCAATTTACACATTGCCGTGACGGATCAGTAAAAACAATTGAAATGAACACTTTATGTGACATTAAGGATATCCCGGAACTGTTTAACTTTGCCGGAACCATAACTTACATTAACAGTTTCAGTATAACCGGTCAATCAATAAAATCATATCTTAACCTTGGCAAGGTACATGGATTATGTGAAGTAATCCTGAATGGCAATAACCTGGGTGTCAGGTGGTATGGAGAGAGGATCTACAGCATCAGCGAATCCCTGAAAGAGGGGAAAAATGAAATTGAAATAAGGGTTGTAACCAGCATGGGCAACTATATGAAATCACTTACAGATAATCCAATCGCCCAATACTGGACAAATGAGAAGAACAAGGTTCAGCCGTTGCAGTCAATGGGACTGATAGGACCAGTAACAATTAATAAAACAACATAGTCAGTTAACAATAGCCCTTTATAATCAGATCCTTTCAAAATGGATAATACCAATGTCCGCAGAGGTGACTGAAGAAGAGGTTGGGGATTCCAGGCAAATGAATCAGTTTTTTCAATTCCCTTCATCAGGTGACGATACTTATCACTTAGGATCAATGAGCCGCCAAACGAGCCGTCAGCATGAAGCCATACATAATATTTCTTACAGATCTCTGCCATCTCATCAATCGGGTCGTATGCTCCGGCTAATGTTGTCACACACGTTGCTGTCACAAAGAACTGATGCTCTCCTTTGGAGACAAAATATTTTATCAAAAGGTCAATACCTTCGCACCTGATTTAAGATAATCTGTGAGCGGCTTGCCCATCCCTTTGACATCATAGCCGAGCTTTTTAAGGTCCTCAGCCACCCCGTACGCATTTGCACAGGCAATGCACGCTTCAATAACAACACCGTCTTTTTGCATTGCTTTTAGTTTATCCTGAATTTTCAGATTCTCAGCTGTAAGCTTTGCAGAAGGTCCCCATACTATTAGGGTCACATCTTTGAACCAACCGGCAGTTTTAGCAGCATGAGTGTACATTAAAGCGACTCTTTCAGCTACCATCGGATCATTGCTGGTCCATACCACTACCAGTTTATCGGGTGTGGCTTCAGTATTAACAGTCTGTGCTTTAATCATTGGTGACAGGGAAAGCAGAATTCCTGCAAACAGAATAATCAGATTTTTTGGTTTCATCTTAAGTAGTGTTAATATTTATACTATTTATAACAAAGCATTTGCTTAGAATTCAGGTAAAAAAATTATTTGAATACTGATAATGAAACCTTAATGAAATCACGAATCTGAGTCTCTGGCAGAACTTTTGCACCTACTGATAATCCCTGCATAACACCAAGAAGAAAATTAGAGTATTTATCAATATCGGTCTCAGGTGAAATATCACCTGCTTCAATCGAATTTGAAAGTACTTTTTTAAGCATTTCTCTATTAAACATATAATAGTTATTCAGTTCAACTGAAACTTCATCATCTGCCGGATTGATCTCACCTGTACTGTTCACAACCAGGCATCCCTTGTATTTTTTACCTGTTATTTTATGCTCCGTGAACCGGTTCAGGAAAAGTTCAAGATCCTTAAGCCTGGCTCCGGGTTTTAGAAGATCTGCATAAACATTTTTATTTACATACTCCCGGTACTTTTTTAACGATTCAACAAACAGATTATGCTTACTGGTAAAGCTTGAATATATCGAAAACTGGTTTATCCCCATTTCCTTTTCAAGCATCCTTACAGAGGTTTGCTCATAACCGTTATTCCAGAATACATGCATTGCTTTTTCCAGAACATCGTTGGTATTATATGATTTATTACGTGGCATTTACCAAAATGTTTCAACAAAGCTAAGCAATTGCTTTGATATTTCCAAATAATAAACCATTACTGAATGGATAATCTTACACTTTCAGCCGGGCAGTTATGACTAAATTTATGTAATTTTGGCTTAAAACTTTATGAAAATTCAGGATATTATCATTGAACAAAAGGAGAAGTTAACCAATCATCTCAATAAAAATGAGCTTGCCACAGGTGAAATTATTTTTAACAATGGCAGGTGTCAGATCTTGTCACAATCACCTTCATGCTATGAGCTTATAATTGTCGATGAGTCCGGTAACAAAACTCTTGAATATTCACTTGACATTGATGAGAACGGAGTAATTACTCCAGTCATAAATGGCAAAAGCGCCGATTGGGACAGACACTCTTACGCCTGTCTGCTGCAGGCAGAAAGCGAAATGCACTTACCTGATCCGCGGGAACATCAGGCACATAAGAAATATACCCGGGAAGGGATGATAAAGCGGGTTTTACAGGAACGCAAACTAAAAGCAGAAAAAGCAGAATATCGTATTCAATGGGCCGGTAATATTTATGGTGATCATATTCTGACTAATATATCCTTCTCGAAAAACTTGATGTACAGAACACTGATGCCAAAATTATCATTTTTTCGGAATGGATCAAAGTTCATAAGCTTATTGGAAGCCTGTTGAGGGAAAACAATATAGGTTTTGTTGAGTTTAACGGGCAGATACCCATTAAATCGAGAGGCGAACTGATCCGCAAGTTTGAAGATGATCCCCGGTATAAAATATTCCTTTCCACTGAAGCCGGAGGTTCCGGGCTGAATCTGCAGGTTGCCGATACGCTTATTAACTTTGAGCTGCCCTGGAACCCGGCTAAAAAAAATCAGCGTATCGGACGCATCGACAGGATAGGCCAGAGGAGTAATAACCTCACCATCTATAACTTCATAACATGTAATTCGATCGAACAGCAAATTTCATCGGGTTTACTGGTAAAACAGAGCCTTTTCGATGGTGTACTGGGAGGCAGCTCAACGACGGATTTCGTAGATTTCAGTTCCAAAGGTCGCTCGCAGTTTATTCAGCAGATGGAAGAATTTATCGCGCAGACTGAAAAATGGGAAAAGGAAGAAGAACCTGTTTACGAACCATTGCAAAAATACGATGAGCAATATGCGGAAACAGAAGAGTCAATTTCTAACGATGAAGTAAGTTTTTCGGGAAATTCTGTTGAACAAAAATCGGAAAAGCAGGAGTCTGAAAAAATGGTAGAAGAAAATATTAAAAAACAAACAGATAAAACCAGAAAGCTCGAAACTGTTATGAATTCAGGCATGCAGTTTCTATCAGGTTTGTACAAAATGACAACAGGAAAAGATATGGCTGCTGAAGACCGGCATATTGAAATTAACACAGAGACCGGCGAAGTTACAATGAAATTTAAATTACCTTTTTAACCGGTTAATTCCGGCATAAATACCTGTTTGAAACAATTCAAGCCACTTCATTAGACCCTTTAATTTTTCATCCCTATCATCAGGGTATAATTCCTTCAGAGTTCTTTCAAATAAGTTTATATTATTATATAATTCAGTTTTCAGAAACCATTTGGTCTTTTCATAACCTTCAGGATCTGAACTGTTTTTTACCTCCGGGTTTAATATCTGGGCAAGTACTATTTTAACGACTTCTGCGTATAATCTTTCCTTGGATCGATAATAATAATGAACAGATGACTTTTTGACACCTGCCTGTGTTGCAATTTTCTGGATTGTAGTTCCATGGTATCCGAATAAAAGAAAGATGTTATGCGCAGCCAGTAATATCTTGTCTTCCGTACTCATTTCATTGTTTGTCATTTGTTTGAACTTTAATTATATAACAGATCTATCGCTATGCAGATTTAAAAGAAATTTTAATGAATTTCAGATAACAATTCAATTTCATTTTCACAAACAATTGAAAACAAATTCTTAACTAACCCAAGTGAAACTGTTCCTAACGATAGATAGCCAACCCAAATCCAAGTTCCAACACTTCATGCAAAGGAATTTCACTATTTCCGACCATATTCACCAGATATAAAACTCTGCTTCCCACACGGAAATAAAATGCCGTTCCCGAAGCCGGAGTTATACCTGATAAAAGTTTGGTTTTGATCTCACCACCAATAAATAAACCGGCATTTCTTCCCGGGGCCCACCAGTAATAATTATCCGGATAGTGTGCCGGTTGCCTTATCCAGTATTTGTTACCAAAAGTGTGATGAACGAAGAATCCTATATTAAGAGGTAATACCTCAGCATTTTCAGAGAGGTTGTAATGTAAAAGTCGTGAAGTAAACTGTAAACTCACGCTATGCAGATCATCTTCCGAAATCATATAAGGGATATAACTATAGAAGAATGAGACATCCAGCTTATCATTAAGAAAAGTATAACCGGCTCCTGTCGATATAAAACCAATTCCCCCTGCATACTGAAATTTGACGTAATCAGGCAGGAACTTCCTAAATCGCAATGAATCAGTAAGCGTTAAGTTCTGACTGTCTCCGTTTTCAGAAAATGCAAAAATTAATATCACAATAAAGCCTGATTTAAAAGACCACCGTTTCAATATTGAATTCATCATTTGAGATTTGAATAACATAAAAGCTTTTTTGCTTTATACCATAAGTGTTTATATAGGGGATTCTATCCTGATAAGGTCTCAGGATTTCATGTCGGTGAGTATGACCGTGCAGGGTGAACAATACATTGCTATACATGGATACTGTTGAATGAAATTCTGTTTCAAGGGAACTGTCAAAATCGTCATCAAATGGAGGTGTATGGAAAACAACTACAGCTTTTTCAAATTCGCTTCCTGGCTTAAGTTCGTTTTCAAGCCATTTAACGTCAGGTATTAACCCATTAAATTTGTATTCCCTGCTGTTTGTATTTATGAAAATAAATTTTACAGCGCTGTAAATAAAGCTGAAATTCATATCTCCAAACATCTTCTCATAGGCATAGCTGCCATTCCCGACAAGGTCATGATTTCCAACAGTCACAAACCAGGGACTTTTCAGTTTAAGTAAAATGTTGTTAATCCATTCATACTGCTTCGGCAAACCGAAATCAGCAAAGTCGCCTGTATGTATCACCAGGTCAATCCGTGGCATTCTGCTTACATAGTCGACAAATGATGCTGTTTCATCATACGCCCGGTGCGTATCGCCTGTCACCGCAATTGTAATTGTATTATCAGTAGTCTGTCCTTTCAGCTTTTCAATATTACTTGCATTTACAGAACTGTTCTCCGGAGAAAAATCAACGATATAGGGAGAATACTCGAACAATTCCGTACAGGAGACAGAAACTAATACAATTATTAAAAGCAGTATTCTCATAGGATCATTTGATAAATGTAAATCACATCCTTATAAAGTGTCCGGGAGATAGATTACTTTCTTCATTTTATTTTCCATTTCTTTTTGTAATTCTTTCTTTAATTGTATCAACAACGTAGTAAACCATTGGTACTAAATAAACTGTCAAGATCATTGATGACAACAAACCTCCGATAATAACCCAGGCCAGTCCATTTTTCCATTCGCTGGCTGTCCCACTGGCTAATGCAATTGGCAACATTCCTATTGACATGGCAAGTGTTGTCATTAAAATGGGTCGCATACGCTCCTTCCCTGCAATGATTAACGCCTCTTTATAATGTACGCCACGGGCTTTTAGTTGATTTGTAAAATCAACAATCAGGATGGCATTTTTTGTCACCAGACCCATAAGCATTATTAATCCGAGTTGTGCAAACAGGGTTAAGTGGTTTAATGATAAGTTTAAAGCAAGGAAAGCCCCGATGGCAGCCACTGGTATGGCAAATAATGCCACAAACGGATAAACATAGCTATCATAGAGAGCAACCATAATCAGGTATATCAGTATAAATGAGATTAGAAGAACCGAACCCAAAGCCCCAAAACTTTCATTCTGAGTTTTGATATCGGCACCCCAGGTCAATTTCACACCTTCAGGCAATGGTTGTGTTCTTAAAAAGCTTATTGCCTCATCGGCTAAAGTGCCAGAGGGTCTTCCAAACGATTCGGAGGTCAGTGTTACTGACGGTTGTCTGTCTAATCTTTCGAGCAACGAAGGCGAATTATCCTGCCTGACTTCTGCAAATTGTGAAACTTCGATGGGTATGTTCATTGGATTTACGATGGAAAGACGTTGTACATCTTCGTAATTTTTCCGGTCAAAGTCATCCAGCCATATTCTGACAGGATATTCTGTCCCATTTTCGGTAAGTGTGGCATCATCGTTTCCTGTGAAGGCAGCTCTTAAATTTAATCCGACATATGCAGTAGTTAATCCCAGGCGCTGCATCCTGTCTTTGTCAGGTATCACCTTGTACTCAGGGCTTCCTTCTTCAACTGATAACTGAACATTATCGGCACCCGGTATTTTTTCAATTATGGCTTTCAGTTCATTCCCTGTTTTCATTACCAAAGCCAGATCGCTTCCGCTCAGGGTTATCTTGATGGGAGCCTGTTTTGGCAGCAAGCCTAAAACTGCCATAGAAAAGTTAACTCCCGGAAACTCTTTTTTCAGTTCCCCGCGGAGCGTTTTCATAAACGGCTCGGTTTTGATTTTTCTTTCCTTTTCAGTCTTCAACTGAATTGTAAATTCTGATAAATTGGCCGAGCCAACCCCTAAACTTCCAATTCCTGTGCCTGGCCCGGCTATATTGCTGAAAAGTGTGGCCACTTCAGGTTGCTGCAGGATAAAGTTTTCTACTTTCTGAGTCCTGATATTGTTCTCCTGTACGGTGGTTGTTTTATCATATTCCAGATTCAGACGAAACTTACCCTGATCGCCTGTCGACATCATCTCTTTGCCTATAATGCCTTGTTTCATTATCACAACAGTCATTATCAACAGAAAAAACACGATTCCGGTAAAAATGAGTTTATGGCTAAGTACCCATACTAACTGACGGCCATACCAGTCAATAAATGTTGTTAATTGTCTTTCAAACCAAAGCAAAAATCGATTTATGAAGTTGGTTGGTTTTAAGTCTTCCTTCTTCCCAATCCGCGAAGCCAGCCAAGGCACCAGGGTAAAACCTACCAATAAGCTGGTAAGTGTAGATGTTATTACCACGATTGAAAATTGTTTCAGCATATCGGCCACAAATACCTGCAAAAACAGAATGGGTAAGAATACAACCACGTCAACCAGTGTAATTGAAATGGCTGAAAAACCAATTTCCATACGTCCCTCAAGTGCTGCAGCTCCTTTTTCTTTGCCCATATCCAGGTGACGCTGGATATTTTCCAGAATTACAATGGCATCATCCACAAGTATTCCTATAATTAACGACATGGCCAGCAGGGTCATCAGGTTCAGGGTGAAACCCATCAGCCACATCACGGCAAAAGCGGTAATTAATGAGGTAGGAATTGCGATTAAAACAATCAAAGAGTTCCGGTAACTTCTTAAAAACAAAAACATTACCAGTGATACTAAAATAACCGCTAAAATAAGGTCATCAACCACCGAATTTACTGCTGCAATAGTCATGTCTGTTGAATCATCGGCAACATCAAATTTTACATCGTATTTTGAATTTGCACTTTCAATTTGCTTAAGTTTTGCATGAACTAATTTTGAAACATCCACGGCATTGGCATCACCTTGTTTCTTCAACAACAGACCAATTCCGTTAACTCCGTTATACCTGCTTACGGAACTTATTTCCTTTACACCATCAATAACGGCAGCAACATCTTTTACATATACCGGTATTCCCGGTGCAGGCATAGCCACCTGAACATTCATTATATCATTAACTGTTGAAAATTTACCGGTTAAACGGACTGAATTGTTTTTTTTATCGGTTTGCACTTTGCCCGCGGGCAAATCAATTCCTGAGCGGTTAATAGCCTCCACAACCTGGGAAAGTGATATTTTATACAGTTTAAGTTTATCCTGATCTGCCTTAACCTGGATTTCCCTTTCTTCGCCACCAAGCAGGGTTATTTCTGCCACTCCTTTTAATTGCTGGATCTGTGGAAGATAATCATCTTTCATTTTTTGATAGAACTCCGTAGCAGGCAGCTTACTTGTTGCGCTTATTGAAATGATGGGCAGATCGTTTGGAGATACCTTACTCATTACCGGGCTTAAAATATCGGCAGGCAGGTCTTTGCGGATATTGTCGATATAGCGCTGGGCATCCTGCATGGCAATGTTCAAATCCGTCCCGTATTTCAGGTTGGCGATAATTACAGAGGCATTGGGCATCGACTTGGTCTCCAGGTAATCAACTCCTTCGAGATTCGACAAGGCATCTTCAATTTTTCTGGAGACAGATGTTTCCACTTCATTGGGTTCGGCACCAGGATACATTGTCTTTATTACAACTACCGGCTGATTAAAGTCAGGTAACAGTTCATACCCCAGGTTTTTAAAGCCTATTATCCCCAATAGAGCAATTACGCTGAAAAGAACTATGATCAGAGAAGGGCGATTGATTGATATTTTTGTAATGTTCATGATTTTTAATTCTTAATTGCTGACTGACACATTTGCCCCGTTAAACAGGTTAATAAATCCATTGGTTATAATCACATCACCTTCGATTAATCCATCTGACACCACTGCTTTATTTTGAAACCTGGTTGAAATGGTGATATTTTTCAGAATAGCTTTACCGTTTTTTACAGTATAAACCTGTGGTTGAATGTTTGTTCCAACAATAGAAGAAGCTGGTATGATAATAAATTTTGCTTCACTATCGTTTTTCAAATTCACTTCCCCAAACATCCCCGATTTGATCTTTAGGTCTGCTGTGTTATTAACTGAAAACTGCACAGGGAAACTATTTCCCATATTGGCCTTACTGCCGGTCATAATAACTTTCCCCGGCAATACAGTTTCAGGATACACATCTGCTGTAAGCGTATAAATTTGATTTAGTTTAAATTGATATAATTCGTTTTCGGGGACATTTACAGTAAACTTTAAAAAAGAAATATCAGTAATTTGAAGCAATGGAATTCCCGGTGCAGCAAAAGCACCTTCTTCGGTCAGTTTAGCCGTAACAATCCCACTAAAAGGAGCTATAATATTGGTTTTATTGATTTGCTCCATTAATGTGGCTTTTTGTACCCGGGCCGATTTCAAAGCCAATTCTGTCTTTTCTAATTGAACACCTTGAATAGCATCAGCTTGAGCAAGTACTGTATACCTGTTTACATCGGCTTCCAGACCTTCAATTTGAATTTCAACAGTTTGCAATTGAAGCTTAAGTAAGGCATTATCCAATTGAATTAAAGCTTCTCCTTTTTTGACAATGCTGCCAACATCCACCAGAACTGAGTTAATCTTACCCTGGATATCCGCGCTGACTTTAGTTTCTTTATTGGGTTCAAAAGTTCCCGGATAAGAAATATCGTTGTTAACACTTTCAGGGTTTAAAGTGATGGCCTGAACATTAATGGCCTCTTCTTTATTATAGTGATAAACTCTGTTTAAGGTCGTTTCTTTATTACTTTTCAGGCGAATTACCACGATGGCTATTAACGCTAATGCCAACACTGTGTAAATAATCGTTTTCTTCATGATTTTAATTCTTTGTTTTTATTTCTTAATTGTAATCAGGTTTCCTGTTACTCTTTTGTACTCTAACTCTGCTCTGCGCAGATTGATCAAAGCAACCAGATAGTTTTGCTGTGTTTCGCGAAGGGCATTATCAGCCAATAACAAATCTGTTATGTTTGCAACTCCTTGCTGGTTTTGCAACACGGTGTTGTCATAAATCTTTTTTGCCAGATCTGTTTGAGAACTCACCATAGTAATATTCCTGGTTGCAAGTGCATATTGCATTTCGGCGTTTTTAAGGTCAAGTTTTGATTTTTCGGTCACTATTTCTTTTTGAATATTTGATTTTATAATCTCTATCTTTTTACCGGCGATCTTATGTTGGGTAACCCTGCCATTAAAGAGTGGAACCGATAATTGGGCTCCGACATATCCTATCGGATGGAAATTGAAAAAGCTATTACTCCCTGTGGTACCAAAACCAGTTGTTCCATATACTCCATAGGCGCTCAGGGAAGGTAATCTCAAATTTCTGATACCACTTAACTCTGAATTATTAAACTCTATTTTTTTATCAATAAGTAGCATATCGGTAGTAATCTGCGATTGAAAATTTGTTTCAACTATAGATTTTTCGTTTAGTAAAACTTCGATGGGATCTGAAATTGGTTTTCCCATAAGAAATTTAAGTGCATTTAAGACCTGCTGATACTGCGAAAATACGGTGCTTCTTTGCGTAGTGACCTGCTCTAGCTGTAATTTCAGCCTGTCCACATCTGTTCCTTTCGCAATCTGCTGCTCGTTTAACAAAGTGGTTGTTTTAACCAGCTTATCGGTGTTAATAATATTACTGTCGAGGAATGTTATCTGTGTTAAAAGAATCTGGGCATTATAGTATGCATTCGAAACTTCCAGTACCACATCTTCATCTGTTTTTGTCTTTTGAATTTCAGACAGTTCAGTGGCTATTCTTGTGCTTTTTATCGCATTTAAAGCCGTGCTGTTAAAAATGGGCACGGCAAGCTGCAGATTGGCATTCAGGCTTTGCGGTACACCAAACTGAACTTCCTTATATGTACCTTCGGGGCCGCCAAAAGCCGCTGCCGGCATTAACTGATAAGGCAGATCAGTATAATAACGATAGTCGGCTATCCCATTAAGCTTTGGGAGCAGGTTCCCTCTTATTTCCTTGTTCTTTTCAGTGGAAATATCTACATCCTGTTGTGATAACTTAATATTCCGGTTGTAAATTAAAGCAGTATCAATGCATTGCTCAAGAGATAATGTTTGTGCCTGTGCAGTAATATTCATTATAAGTATTAGCACTATTAATAGGACTATTTTAAATCTCTTTTCTTTTAGTTTGTACTTTTGAATAACCATTTTCCAGATTGTTTTAATTTATTATTTTGAATAGTTAGTAAACATTCACTAACTTTAATTAATAAAATTTTTTATGCCTACTGGCCTACTGAATTTGTAAATGTTTGTCTCATATTTGCTTAGTTTTAATTAGCGTAAGAATAGATTGTACCATATTATCTCCGCTCCGGATTATGTCAAATTGGAAATTTGCAATCCGCCATTTAAACATCTGAAGTTTGAACGTTCCCATAATAATATGTATTAGTTCTTCGGTAGTAATTGCATTTGTAAATATTCCCTTTTGCTGCCCTTCCATTATTAATGGCATTAAGTGTTTCGTTTTTACATTCATTAATTTCAGGAGAGTTTCATTGATAAGCTGGCTTTCTTCCATTAGTCCATCTGAGAAGACGGCAACAACAAAATGTGGATTCTTTTTAAAGAAGCTTATTTGCTCGGAGAATAAAACTTTAAAATTTTCTTCCGGATCTGTTGATGTAATTACATTTGTTAATCTGCTGTCAATACTGTCAGCTAAAAAATTAAGCATTGCAACAATAATTTCCTCCTTGCTTGCAAAATGCCGGTAGATAGCACTTTCGGAGAATTGCATTTCTTTAGCCAGATTTTTTATGGTCAAACCGCTTACGCCTGATGCTGTAAGTATTCTGCCGGCGGCTTCAATAATCTCAAATTGACGAGGAGTAATTTCCATTTATGTATAAATTTTTTATCGTAAATATTTAGGGATTATTTTCTACTATTTTGTATGATTTTTAAAGCACTTTAGTCAAACTTACTGGTCGTGGCGCTTTTACAACAAGAATTCTGGCTAAGCTATCAGATGCATTGCTTATATAATGTACAATATCGGCCGGGCTTTCAATAAGTGTGTCTGCCTCGCAAACTTCGCTTTCATTCCCAATATGGATTGTCGGATGGCCTTCAACGATGAAGAAGAATACATCTACAGGTGTTTTATGCGGTTTCAAACTTTCACCAGGTTTTAATACCATCAGCATTGCCTGGGCCGATTCTTTATTATACATCTCCCTGACATCTATCTTATGAGGAGTATCTTTTATTTCCTGAATTTGGTATTTTGTAATTTTCATTTTAATATGCTATTTTAAGGTTAACAATTAAAGTTAGTGAATATTCACTCGCAAAGATAAAACAATATTTTTGATCCGTGCAAGTATTTTCAAATAAATTTTAATATTTATTACGAAAATCAGCTTCTTCCCTTGGTGATTTCACACTTATGTTGGAAATAGAGGATGCTTTCAAAACTTGACAAGCTTGACCAAATCAAGCGAATTAGCGTACACTTATTATTCATATCAAACAACTTATTTTCCTGGGACTATCAATTTGCACTGGCTAATTTTCACCAATTCTGTGATTTCTCAATGGATATAATTCTTTCTGAAAATTTATCTGTGAAATAATTAACAATAAACTTGCTGGCTAAAAATTATTGAATATTTTTGCATTAAATGATATAAAGAGGTATCATATTATGAATTTCAGTAAAACCACATCCTACTCACTCAATATATTATCATATATGGCTAACCACAGTGATGAGAATATGTAAGCCGACTTCCTCCATTCACAATTGGATATTCCATATCAATATTTGCGGCAGATACTCTCAAAACTTTCAAAAAATGGTTTAATAAATAGCACACGAGGCCGAAGGGGAGGGTTCGAATTAGCACGGGATGTTAGTACGATCTATATCGCTGACATTATTGAGATAACTGAAGGTCTTGAAGGTTTTAATAAATGTGTACTTGGATTTCAAACATGTCCTTTTGATAACAAATGCGCAATCCATGATTTGTGGGATGATTCAAGGAAAAACATTATTAAGATACTGAGGGAAACATCGTTAGCTAACCTTATTATAAAATAAAAATAGATTTTGTGCATTTTAAAAATACCCTTTAACTAATTATCTGTAAATTATTTATTTATCTAAAAAAAAGTTTTATGGTTGACTCAAAAGTTGTTTTAACAGGACAGACCCTGGCATATACATTCTATTGCCTGGTCATCATTCTGTTTGTGGCCTGGTTCGCAATTAAGGTTACAGGCAAAGGAAAAGGCCTTGCAGTTAAACCTGCAATATTCTATACGTTTGTCGGGTTTCTGACTATACTGGGTGTCTCACTTCATATAATTACCTACAATACAATCCCCTGGGTGGAGATGGATCTGAACAGGTCGGATTACAAACCTGACAAAACGTTTGTGATAACAGTAAAAGATCATCAGTTCTATCTTCCGTCAGACAAGCTTGTAATCAATGTTAATGATAAAGTCCTTTTCGACGTGCAGTCTGAAGATCTTACATATGGCTTTGGATTGTTCAGGAGCGATAACAGTATGATGTTCCAGATGCAGGTGGTTCCCGGACACAGAAATGATATTTTATGGCATTTCGATCGTGAAGGTGTATATACAATCCGCTCAACAGAATACTCGGGACCAAAAGGGGTTTATATGATCATGAAAGATGCGGTGGAAGTTATTCCTGCCAATGCAACAAATTAATTACTAACTATTTACAAATTTAAAATTCAACAGAGATGAGTTTTATTAAAACTTTAATAAATGGGGAGGAAGGACTTTTCAAGTCGGAAACGCTCACCCCTATGCAAAAAATGACACTCCGGTTTGTTGTCGTTGGTCTGATATATTTCGGTTTCGCAGTTATAGAAGGCATGCTAATGAGGTTGTATGAAGTAAAACCTCTTCCATTCATAACAGAATCGCAGTTCTTTGCAATTCTTACTGCGCACCCTCTTGTGGGTATTTTCGGTTCTACATACTCTATAGTTTTTGGAGCATTTCTGTTCCTGGTTCCATATTTAATGAAGAAACCATTATGGAGCATTAAGCTTGGAAACTGGACTTTAATTCTTATCACTGTTGGGACCTTTATTTTCTGGTTTGCAGGTTTTGTCAGCCATTACGCTCCATTATACACGCTATATTGGCCCCTGCCTGCAGATTTCACCCAGTTCAGTGTCTGGGGTGGTACTTTTTTTATTACAGGTATAGCTCTCGTAATGGTTGGCAGTGCTTTCTTTGTAATAAACATCTTTAAAACAATAACCTACACTCCTGAGGGCTGGGAAAAACAACCATCAAAAGCGCTCCTTGCTTCTGCACTGGGAATATCAGGCTTCAGAAATATCTTCACTAAAAACAAAAAAGAACATCTTGTCCCATTACCAGTGGCTGCAGTAGCAAGAGGCAGTGTTGATGTCGCTCTGAATGCTCTTATCATCCTCTTTACCGGGGTGCTCATACTTGTATACATGATAGCAGCTATCCTGGGTTTCGATCTTAAGGAAACAGCTATAGATGCTCTTTTGTATAAAAACTGGTTCTGGTGGGGACTTGATCTGATTGCTGATGGTCTGGTTCTTATTTTCGTTGCAGGTACGTGGTATCTTCTGGCTATGATGATAAGCGGTAAGCAACTCTTCATGCAGAATATTGCCCGTGCTGCCTTGCTTGTTGAACTTATTGTATCATGGACCGTATGGTCGCATCACCTTCTTTCAGATCAGGCACAACCTGCATACCTTAAAGTATTATCGGGCGAGTTGGTAACTGCTTTCGAGCTTATCACCCAGGGACTTGCCTTCTTTATTACTCTTGCAACTCTCTGGAGCGCAAGACCTTTGAAAATGACCAATCCATTAAAATTCCTCCTGGGCGGGTTACTGGGATTTGCTCTCGCAGTACCGGCAGGCATAATGCAGGCTGATGTTGGATTGAACAGGATCCTTCATAATACGCAATGGATAGTCGGCCCTCACGTTCATGTAGCAATACTCGTAGGATTGACTATGACACTCTATTCAGCCATTTATCTACTCTTCCCAATCCTGACAAACGGAGCAAAACTTTATAGTCAGAAACTGGCTAATATTCATTTCTGGTGCCACCTTATCGGTGGAATCGGAATGGGCGCATTTATGGGAATAGCAGGATTAAATGGTATGTTAAGAAGATCTTTATATATTAATGGTGAGTTCAATACCTATATGGTTCTTGCTGCCCTTTCAGGAACACTTCTCCTGATTGGATTCCTGGTATTCTTTTATAATATTGTTATGAGTGTAGGGATTAAGGGAGTCATCGATATCTTTTTACCTGCAAAGGTTAAAGGGAAAAATCTTCTGCCTGAATAGATGATAAATTTTCCCGGAAAGTACCATAAATGGATGGGAGTAATATTTGCATCCCGGACAGTTTCCCTGGTTAGGTTAATGTTCCGTCCTAAAATGTTATTGTAAATAGCTTTACATCAGTATGGTAATCCAACTGCACGTTGGTTCTTAAATGCATTGATATACCAAACAAACTCATCAAGAAACCGGGAGGTTGATGAGTCAATCCGATCATTAAGCGGTTTCAGGTTTTCGTCGAACAAATTGCCGATTACCGGAAAAGGGAGCATAGAAGATATTGCCGGCATTCCCAGTTCCCCCACAATGACCCTGAGATGGACCGCTGCTCTCACTCCACCAAATGAACCTTAATATCTCTCTCAAGCAGTCTCGTCTCAAGGTATTTTGCAGCCTTAATTCCCTGATGGTAGCTGCGTACCGATCTATAAATAACACTTACTGTAATTCCCATTATAAATTAGTTATAGGCAAGCTAATCAACGACTTGACAGCGATTCTATTCGAGACAATAAGACAGATTTGTGCCCTTAATTAGCTTAAAGCTTGACATTTAATCTTGTCACATTTATCGGGACTTGGCCCCTCGCACAAAAATTTTAAAATTCTAATGCCTGTCCAAAATGGCACATTTGGTTTTGCCCAACACACAAGCAATACACTTCTGCAAAACCAAAAGAGCCATTTTTACTTACACACTGACTCGTTGATGAAAATATACAAAGAAAATAAAATTCACACTCATAACTAATTAACTTGTATGATAAGTTTAATAACGATTTCCCTAATAATTCTTATTCTCAATTCATTAGTCCCTTTATTGAACCAGTTCGAACTTTTTATGAAAAAATAGAAACCGATAAAACTCATAACATAACCTTTATTGACAACTATGCACTAAATACACTGAAAGAATGTTTAGACTTTTTTAAAGACACCCTTGTTTTTATTGATGTCTGGGCAACATGGTGCGCACTATGTTTGAAAGAATTCCAAAATAAAGACAGGCTTAATGTGGTGTTAGAAAAAAAGGATACTCATCACTATATATTTCAATCGACAAAGATGAGAACGATGCCTTTGAGCGCGTATTGATGATAAAAGCACAATCTGCAATGCAATTAGTATTATGAAACTATTGACTTGTATCCTTTTAGTTCATACCTTGCTTAATGCATAATTTTATTATACATACAACCAAAACTTTACTATTATGAAAGCACTTAACCGGATAGCATGGATTTCCGCTGCAATTGCAGCTGTTATTATCTTACTTGCATGTATTTCTCTTTTAATAGGAAAAGGAATTTTGGGTTTTAATCATGCCGTGAATTTTTTCCATGCTGCAAACAGCTTCCTGCTGCTGGCCATAGCTATGTTTATCGTAACCAAAAAATGCGAATATAAAAACGATAAATGAAGGCATTAAAAATCGGGAGTCTTTCAATTACTGTTCCGGTCATTCAGGGTGGTATGGGAGTTGGTATTTCGCTTTCCGGACTGGCAGCCGCAGTTGCCAACGAAGGCGGGATTGGAGTAATTTCAAGTGCAGGGCTCGGGCTTTTATACAAAGACTTTTCTGAAAATTTTCTTGAGGCAAGTATTATCGGACTTAAGGAAGAGATCCGGAAAGCAAGAGAGAAAACCCATGGTGTCATTGGCGTTAACGTTCTGGTTGCCATGACAAATTTTGCGGATATGATAAAAACTTCAATCTCCGAAAAAGTTGATATCATTATAGCAGGTGCAGGACTTCCGCTTAATTTGCCCTCCTTTTTGAAGAAAGACAGTATTACAAAGCTCGTACCTATTGTCTCATCGGCCAGAGCTACTAAGATTATCTGTGAAAAGTGGAAAGCTAATTATGATTATCTGCCCGATGCTGTTATTGTTGAAGGACCGAAGGCAGGCGGACATCTGGGCTTTAAGGAAGAACAGATCGAAGATAACGATTATTCACTTGAAAAGCTTGTTCCGGAAATCGTTAATGAACTTAAGCCTTTTGAGGAAGAATACAATCAATCTATACCGCTTATTGCAGCAGGAGGGATATACACGGGTGAAGATATTCATAACATCCTGAAACTGGGAGCTTCGGGGGTACAAATGGGGACCAGATTTGTAACCACCGATGAATGTGATGCATCACCTGCATTCAAACAGGCATACATTGATGCCGATGAAAAGGATATTGAAATAATAAAGAGCCCTGTTGGTATGCCAGGGCGGGCTATTTCAAGCAATTTCCTCACAAAGGTGAAAGCTGGTAAAAAACAGCCGAAAAAATGTCCGTTTAAATGTATCAACACTTGTGACATTACTAATAGCCCTTATTGCATTATCATTGCACTTATAAATGCACTTAAGGGGGATTTTGAAAATGGCTTTGCTTTTGCCGGGAGCAATGCTTTCAGAGCGACTAAAATATCATCAGTAAAGGAGATCTTCCAATCTTTGCTAAAGGAATATAAAGAAAGTAAAGAGCCTGATAGCTGACCTGACAGATCTTTTCTCACAGGCAGACTATCTCGTTCCTAATCAACTTTAATTAAGTTGCTAATCAATAAGTTGCATTCACGACTTGCATTCAGCATTTTATTTGACTAAATTTACTAATCAATAAGTTGTCCTTAGTAATTCGGGATGAGGTGATACGAGTTTATAAAAAATGGTACTGTGTTATAATTCAAATTAATTGATGGTGTTTATTATGAACAAAAAGTGTAAAAAAATAACAGAAGAGATTTTGGAACTCGCCGGAGTGAAAATTAACGGCAGTAATCCCTGGGATATCCAGATTCACAATGAGGAATTTTATAGAAGAGCAATTACAGAAGGTGAATTAGGTATCGGTGAATCCTATATGGACGGTTGGTGGGATGCTGGAAAAGTTGACGAATTGATATACAAAATTCTAACAGCTCAACTTGACAAAAAAATACGAAGAAATTTCCCGATTCTTTTCAGATTTTTTACAACACAAATTTTCAATCTGCAATCAAAACGGAGAGCATTCATCATCGGTGAAAAGCATTATGATCTGGGGAATGAACTTTTCCAACATATGCTCGATAAACGAATGAATTACAGTTGCGCATATTGGAAGGATGCCGATAGCTTAGATGAAGCTCAGGATAACAAACTCGAATTAATTTGCCGCAAACTTTATCTCGAACCTGGAATGCGGGTACTCGATATAGGTTGCGGTTGGGGAGCTTTTGGAAAATATTCTGCAGAGAAATACAATGTTGAAGTTGTTGGGATTACTGTCTCAAAAGAACAGGTAGAGCTTGGAAGAAAATTATGCAAAGGGCTTCCGGTTGAGATCCGGCTGATGGATTATCGCGATGTAAATGAAAAGTATGACAGAATAGTAAGCGTTGGGATGATTGAACACGTAGGTTACAAAAATTACAAAACATTTTTTAAAGTAGCGAATAAATGCTTGAATGATGAAGGTTTATTTCTTCTTCAAACCATTGGAAGTATCAAATCTGTAAAAACTCATAATCTGTGGACAAATAAATATATTTTCCCAAATGGGATGCTTCCATCGATGGCTCAGCTTAGCAAAGCAATTGAAAATCTTTTCGTGATGGAAGACTGGCACAATTTTGGAATAGATTACGATAAGACTCTTATGGAGTGGTTTAACAACTTTGTTACGAATTGGGACAAGATAAAGAATAAGTATTCCGAACGATTCTTCAGGATGTGGAAATACTTTTTGCTCTCAAGCGCAGGCTCGTTCAGATCAAGAAGACATGATCAGTTATGGCAGATAGTCCTATCAAAAAATGGAATACCTGGTGGTTATCAATCAATTCGGTAATGGATTATTTAAAAATATTTGAGGAACTTTAGTTTGATCTTTAAACCAGAGATATTAATGAGATGGTTAATCACTTACGCCCATCTTCCGGTTTCATAAGAGCAGTCCGTTTGTATCTAAATTACGTTAACCTTTTACATTAATATTGTGATGTTTATATTCCGGATTCAAGTGTTGAATTATATTCAGAAACATATGCTCACTTTACTTCTGTTTCAGAAGTTCAGCTTGACCGGTTATTCCAGTCCAGAATAAATTATTTTGGGGAGAATAATTTGGTTGATAAAATGATATGTAGTAAAAAGATATTATAGGCTCATTGTCTACCTCCCTTCAAAAGAAAGGAGACAACTTCTCTTATAATAACCACCTTATGAATAATTTCTCTAATTTAATGTAACTTTAAGTGCACTTTAATACGAGTTACGGTTGTGAGTAAATCATTGGAAGATATAATATTTGACCTCATTGAATTATTTAGACCTTTTATAGAAGGTATTGATTCTGTACTTGATATTGGAACCGGAACATCAATACCTATCCATATTTTTGCTGAGATTTATCCTAAGGTTAGATTTAATACAGTAGATGTTGTCGATATCAGGAAAAGAAAAAAGTTGCCATTTGTGATTTACGATGGAAAGAAATTACCATTCGATAATTTAGAATTTGATGTTTCCATATTAAATGAAACATTACACCATTGTGAAG
>Ga0209212_1000612_pt1 | contig 67577 bp, 90 predicted proteins | sample RifGroC2_FD_183996 | JGI IMG/M metagenome (GOLD analysis project Ga0209212, IMG submission 183996) | Groundwater microbial communities from Rifle, Colorado, USA - Groundwater C2 (SPAdes) (version 2) | ecosystem: Environmental > Aquatic > Deep subsurface > Groundwater | place: Rifle, Colorado...
GTCTTCTTAGGTTTGATTTCAATAGGAGTGTCTGATTTAGTAACGCCAACGTATCTGCGAGTTACTAATTCTCCTGTGAAGTTTCTAACTTTTTTAGATGTGAAAATTACGATTCCATCTACCAATGCCATCAATGTGTCGTCGTTGCAACGTTTCACATTAACTCCTGGGTGATATTTGGTTCCGCGTTGTCGGATAATGATATTTCCAGTTTTCACTTTCTGATTTCCAAAGATCTTAACACCAAGTCTTTTCGAGATTGAATCTCGTCCGAGTTGGGTAGACCCACCGGCTTTTCGATGCGCCATAATAGGTAACTAGTAATTAGTAACATGTAATCAGTAAAACTGAAACAGTTAATATTTACTAGGGCAAAATTAAATTTTAAGATAAGTAAGCCGCTCGAGATTTTCTCATTTAAGGCCTATCCATAAATAGGCAATAAAGATCAAATTATCGTCGGGAGTCAATTATTGCAAATTTTAGCTAAGTCTGGCTTCGCTTGGCGGCGAAATGTACCCGGCGCTTGGATACCCATCTGAGCTGAATTGCAACAGGTAGTTACAAGGAATATTCTAACAGAATTAGAAAATATGTCAACCGAACTTGCTGACAAACCCGTAAAATTTGATATAATGAAGTCATGGGTGATTTTTTCCTCAAAATTAAGGGATTTTTTGTGAAATATGAGCACAAGATTGTGCTTATTGTCGGTTTTTGCCTAATCTCGGCTATTTCCTTTGAATTCGGAGTTTTGCAAGGTCAAAAATGGCAGCAAAAGCCCCTTATAATTGAGAAACCAACAGAAATGCCAGAGCAGGGGGTAACCGACAAAGAAGAGGCCCCTAGCGCTTCAGGTAGCGTTCCAACCACTGCTTTGCCATCCAAAGCAGCTATATCGACGCCCACCCAGAAAAATGGTTGCGCCTACGTTGGCTCGCGTTCATCGGACAAGTTTTATGTGCCGACTTGCTCATATGCCAAGCGCGTAAAGCCTGAAAATCTGGTCTGTTTCAAAACCGCCGAAGAAGCGATCGGGCAGGGAAGAACTGAAAGCAAGTGCAAATAAAAAACAAAATAATCCAGCATTACTATTACACTATCGAGTATGATAGTAATTGCAAAAAAAATAAGTGGGTATGTCTCGACAAGCTAGCAAACTTTCCAAAAGTGATGTTGATAAAATATTGTATCAATTGTGTCTTGCTCTTGCAGAAATAAAAGATTCTAATGAGGCTGCAGAGCTTCTTCGCGATTTGCTTTCATATAAAGAATCAGAAATGATAGCTAAACGTCTTAAGATTGCTGAGCTTCTTGTAAAAGATTATACTTATAAAGATATCGAAGATGATTTAAAAGTCAGTGCAACAACAATAGCTCGTGTGCATGAATGGTTGCAAATTTCCGGAGAAGGGTATCAAAAAGCAATACAAAGAACTGCTGGAAAAATTAAAAACGGTTCCCAGAAAATTAAGTTTGAAAATTGGAGCTCGCTCAAGAAAAAATTTCCTGCATATTATTGGCCTGAAATCTTATTAGAAAACATTGTTGTTAACGCTAACAAAAGGCAACGGGCTCAAATAAATGCAGTCATGGAAAAATTAGACGAAGCCAAGGAAAAGCCTGCAATATATAAAAGATTAAAAAAGTTGATGAAAAAATAATATTAAATTACTACCACGCTATCTAGTATGATAGTGATTGTAATAATATATCTATGGGAAAGCTATTATCAAAACAAGATTATTACGATAGTCTTGCAAAAAAGCCGATGGGGGCGGATGTTTTGTTTTTGAATGATAAAAATGAAATGTTGGTCGTGAAGCCGAATTATAAAGATGAATGGCTTTTGCCAGGCGGAACACTCGAATCTGGAGAATCACCAAGGGAAGGAGCGGTTCGTGAATCAAAAGAAGAAATAGGTTTAAATATTGAAATCCAGAAAATGCTTTGCGTTGATTATAGTAGAACTCCAGAAGGTGATAATTTGAAGTTTGTGTTTTTTGGTGGGATATTGAATAGTGAACAGATTAGTAATATAAAATTACAAGAAGCTGAGTTACTTGAGTTTAAATTTGTTTCACTTGAAGAAGCGTTAAAATTATTTGGACCAAGAAAAATCAAAAGGATTCCGCATTGTTTTGAAGCGTTGAAAAATAACACGGTTGCATATTTGGAAAACGGAGAATCAATATAATTTAATTTAAAAAATAATTGGAATATATGACCCAAGAAAATAAACCGAAAACATTTGAAGAGATTGACGCGCGATTACATGAAGACTTGAAAAAAATCAATGGAGAAATTGAGGAGATTGAAAATCATCTTCAACTCGGGCAGGATTTGTTGGAAAAACAAATAGGGGAGAATGCAACGCCTGATGTGATTGAAAAATATAGAAAAGGCTTGGATGAACTTCAAAAAGGATTGGAGATGTTCCTGGGAATCAAGGACGAGATACAATCTACTATTGCGAAATTATATGACACCAAGGCTCAAGCTGATGAGCATATCAAATAAAGAAAGAAGGAGACTCATAAATTCATGAGCCTCCTTTTTGTTCGTCTTGAAAACATCTTTATTTCCCTGAATGCCTTGATTTAGCAATCGGGACTCTTGGACAAAAGGTTTAACCTTTGCGCATGCCTTCAATCGCGACTATATCCCAATACTCTCAAGACTTATGCAATTTATATCAAGAAATCGCCAATATATCAAGGAAATGCTATAATATATTCAATTTAAGAATTCATAAAAAAATAAATGAATAAAAAAACCATTGTTATCTCCATGGGCGGGTCATTGATTGTGCCAGAAGAAATTGATTGGAAATTTGTGAAGCAATTTAAAAAAGTGATTGAAAAGGGGATTGAAGACGGATATCGTTTCATCATTGTGACTGGCGGAGGAAAAACTGCCAGAAAATATATTGAGGCTGGCGCTAAAATTGGAGATATCGATAGTGAAGACAAAGATTGGATTGGAATTCACGCTACTCGTATGAACGCCCATTTTATCAGAACTATCTTCAAAAAATACGCCCATCCAACAATCAACAAAAATCCTTATGACTTGGAAAGTTTTTTGAAAGCTAAGGAATCGATTTTGATTGCAGCTGGATATAGGCCAGGGAATTCTACTGACTACATCTCAGTGCTTTTGGCAAAACATTTCGATGTGAAAAAAATTGCCAACCTTTCAAATATTGATTATCTTTGCGATAAAGATCCTCGCAAACATCCTGACGCTAAAAAAATCAAAGAAATTACTTGGAACGATTTTCAAAAGATTGTCGGAGAAACTTGGGACCCAGGATCAAATGTACCTTTTGACCCAATTGCTTCCAAGCTCGCTGCTAAAGAAGGCATTGAAGTAGCAATTTTGAACGGTAAAAAATTAAACAACTTTCAAAAATATCTTGACGGTGGGAAATTTGCAGGAACAGTCATTAGCTAGTTTTCAATCATTCATACAAAAAACAAAATCATACGCAAAATGAAAACATGGCAGCAAAAACGTTTTCAAAGTCGCATGTCTGTATAATTTTAGAACCATGCATTGCGCATAATCCCAAAAAAACAATCCGGCAAAGGTTGTTTTTTTGCTTAAACGGCTTTCTTATGCTTTAAGAGAAAGTAAACAATAAGATAAAAAACGAGAGCAATAAGTCCAGCGGAAGTAATAAAGCCCACAATCAAAGGCAGAGCTAAATCAAAAAAGATAGCTTTGCTTAAGAAGTATTTAAAACCCAAATTATATGTGGCTTTAAATTCACTAGCCAGTCGAGCAGAATCAATTCTAAAAACCCAACCTCCAATAAATGTAGCTAAAGGAAGTACTGCAATTGTGCCCCACATGTTTGTAGCTAGCACGCCTATTGTAGCAGAAGCTTTATTTATTCCTATCAGGGCAGTAATAACCAAAGTTGTTGCTAATCCTTCACCTGGAACAATGCCAAGAAAAATTCCGAGAGCTGCTCCTGCTGCAATATTATTAGGAGTATCATCCAATGTAAAAAAGCGCTGAAAGAAAGTTTCAATTTTCTTGTATGTATTTTTCATATTATAAGAATATATTCAAATCGTATTACAAGCAATAGACATTTTTATTAATAGATATATAATGAACGCAACAGAGTTTAAAATACAATCAGATTTATGCAGGGCTCAAAACTTGTTTTCGACATTGAAACAATTGGTGAGGATTTTAATACTCTTGATGAAACCACTCAAGAAGTTCTTACGCGTTGGATTAAAAAAGAATCTGAAAGTGAAGTGGAATACGAAAAAGCATTGGCTGATATCAAGAATGGTCTTGGTTTTTCACCTTTGACTGGTGAGATTGTGGCTATCGGGGTTTATGATGTTGAGAAAAATAAGGGAGCTGTGTATTTTCAAGCTCCGGATGAAAGTGTGAACGATAGCGAACAAGATGATATTAAATTCAGAGTGTTGAGTGAAAAAGAAATGCTTCAGCAGTTCTGGAATTTGGCTGAAAAATATGATGAATTTATCAGTTTCAATGGAAGGGGATTTGACGTTCCATTCTTGATGGTGCGCTCAGCAATTCATGGGATTCGCCCGACAAAAAATTTGATGGCTAATCGATATCTATCCAGTCAACCTAAAAATGCCAAACATATTGACCTTCTTGATCAGCTTACATTTTATGGAAGCGTAAGGAGGAGAGGAAACTTGCATCTCTGGTCTCGATCTTTTGGAATTAAAAGTCCTAAAGAAGAGGGAATCACGGGGGATGATGTCGGCGCACTTTTTAAAGAAAAAAGATTTTTTGATATCGCCAAATACAATGTGGGAGATCTTCGAGCTACCAAAGCATTGTTTGAATATTGGGAAAAATTTGTGAAATTTTAAAACTCTACGAAATTACGAATCAATTATAAATATACGAAAAAGAAATTTTTAAAAGCCGATCAATCTGATGAGATGACCGGCTTTTATTTTATATTTGAGATTTTCTTAAGGTTAGGAGTTGATTATGTGACTAACATCCTCATCGAGTTCTTTTGTTGTTGGAAAGCGTTTTCTTCTTGTGTTTTCCTCACGATTACGTACAACAATTCCCACTATCATGTTTATACAGATCAGGAAAACAAAGATGCCTAAAAAACACCATGCCGCAATAAAAAGTCCTTCCCACTTCGCTAAATCGAAGTTTCGCATTATAAGATAAGGAAAAATTGAGAATATCATTAAAACTAGAACGACGTAGGCGGTGACCTTCTTGGGTAAGTGAATATTATTCATGTGATTTCTCCTTTGGACTCGATATAATCCCCTTAGGCAAATATGATAAGTATCGAAGTTGCAATTACTGTATATGCCGACGCAGTATAAATTATAATCTGTATCCCGTAAACTGCATTATCATAACTCGATATGCTATCTTTTTCGTATCCCCTTACGCGTCCTAGATAATGAATCCATAGAAGCAATAAAAAAAATACAATCGATATCACAGCAGTAAAAAATTTGATGCCGGAAATGATTTCTTGACCACAGAAAAATAGAATCAGCAGAAGACAAAAAACAAGAAAGAAGTAGTTTGGAATATATTTGAAATCGTAACGCCTTTTTGCCCTCGCAAATGAAGCAGCCCTCACACTTTCCCGAAGTTCTTTTATCCTTGCAGCTGTTATTCGTGCTTCACCTCTTCTTCCCGCAGTTTCTTCTTCAGTTCGAATCTTTTTAGCAAGTTTTTTTCCTGACATGGGTGGTCTCCTTTGGACTTGTAGTTGAATTTATGACACAGTGTCTTTTAACAAAATGTATTTATTAAGGAAGGTTGATTTCTATTTCTTCTTAATACTAAGACTTTTTGATTCTTTGTCAATCACGCGAGCACGTTCAACATCCTGCCGAACTCCTGGTGAAAGCACTGCCATAATGTTCTTCAAAGCTATTCCATCCACTTTTAAAACTGATTCCCACTTGTCTAATGGCTGCAATATATCACGAAGTTGTTTTTCGTCATATTTATAAGTCTTGCGCAAAGTTTGAGCAATTATTCCTTCATCACTGAATACTCTTTCGACGCCTTCTTGCTCCATATATTGAGTGATTTTTTCTTGAAGCTGAGCAAGTTGGGTTTTAGTTGAAGTGATAGCGGTCTTAAGGTTTATGTAATCGCCAATGGCAGTGTTGACTTCCTCGCTGTCAATTTTTCTTTCTTCTTTGAATTTATGCTTCCACATCGGGCAAAATTTCTGAAAGCCACACCAATCACAAAGAGGAGTTACATTTGGCTGGAAATCTCCTTTTTCAATTTCTGCAATAACATCCAAAAAGAGCTGTTTGGCTGTTTCGAGTTGCTCTAGCGTGCGCGTAGAGCTCAATTTTACCCCATGCTTGAGGTAGTAAAGACTAACCGTCACTTTATCCAATCTTGAAACTTCCTTCGGATAGCGGGCAAGGAATGCGTTAAGATAGACTGAGAGCTGCAGGTCATTGTCCACTTTCTCCTGAGAAGGCATCTTTTTGGTGGTTTTGTAATCGATAATTTCATATCCATCTTCAGTTTTGTCTATACGGTCAATAATTCCGGAAATAATATGCCGTGCCCCGTGACCATCAGCAGATGGTTTTACGGGGTTTTTCTCTTCAATTTCAATGGCAAAACGACTTTCCAGATCGACAATAGTGTAATCGGAAGGATTATTGTTCTTGTAATATTGTTGAATCATTGCCACACCTTGCGAAAAAGCGTTTCTTTCTTCAAGTTCATTTTCGAAAACATCACTGTTCCAATTTTTGGAAAAATAGTCCAAGGCTTCTTCAAGTTTCGGTTGGATGAGTGAGGGCGCGTGGATAAATTTCAAAGTTGCATGCACCAGAGTTCCAAAAACAGCCTCTTTGGATTTAGGTTCTTTGATTTTATCTATATTTTGAAATTTATATTTGAGAGAGCAATTTTGAAAAGAGTCGAGTGCTGAATATGAAATTCTCATTGTTTTATATTATTAGTTGTAAGTTATTAATTATTATACCAAATAGGGAATTTGGAGCAAGAAAAAAAGCGGTCTGCATCCTAGCATGGATGAGCCGCTTTCAAATAAAACAAAACCGAAAACCTGTTTCAGGGGTTGGCTAATATCAAAAGAAATGAAGCTGTGCTTGAAGCAAAATCTCTGGTTATTCCCGGTATCTTCTCCCAGTCAGTTCTTTCGAGTGTTTCGGCATTAATTGCGCGGGGGCGGTCGCTGGACGCTTGAATGATAGCCTCTACTTTCAATTGCCACTTTGCATCCTTCTCTTTATCTAGGTTGTATTTGCACTGAATTTCACAGCCGTCAGTTGATATGACTAATTCGACACCCCTAATTGTCCCCGAGGCGGTTATTATGCTATCTTCTGTTTCACTTACATCGAAGGCAACATTGAGCATGTTATCTAACTGCAAAACCGTTCCTAGGAAGATAGCTTTTATTTTTTCATTGATTTTTTTCGATGCTGTTGTCATGTTGCCTCCTTGCCGCAATGGGCTGGTTAGAGTGAAAAAGCCAAAGGTGAATATGCCAAAAACGTATGCTTCACGTTGTATAAGAACAACTTCAAGATATATTAATTCTAATTATATACAAAGTCAAGGCAATACTAAAACTTAGCTCAAGATAGCTGGAATTGGATGTTTCAGATAATATTGACAGCTTAAACAAATAGTAATATCATGAATGTATACTAAATTAGTAGGCATTATAAAAAACAATGAAATTTTCAACAAAAGCGGAGTATGGCCTCAAAGCCATGGTTAATTTAGCTCAATGTTTTCCTGACCAAAAATCAATCAAAGAGATTGCGAATCAAGAAGATATCTCTCAAAAATATCTTGAAAGATTAATGGTTACACTTAGAAATGGGGAAGTGGTTAACAGCTCAAAGGGAAAATCTGGCGGTTATGTTTTAGCTAAAAACCCTAAGAATATTCCAGTTGGTCAAATCATTGAATTATTAGATGGAGATATTTCACCAATGCGCTGCGTAGGAAAATTTTGTGCCGCCAGAGATAAATGTCCATCAAGTGTGGTTTGGGATGAGATTGGTATACAAGTTAAAAAAACAGTTTATAAAATAAAACTAAGTGATTTAATAAAATAATTTTTTTCATATGTCATTCCGGACTTGATCCGGAATCTAGAGGAGCATAAGCAGGCACCGCGAGATCCTGAAACAAGTTCAGGATGACACCTCATATATTATGGCCAATAAAAAAATATATCTCGACTACGCAGCAACAACACCTGTAGACGCTAAGGTTTTGGAATCAATGCTTCCATATTTTTCCCAAACTTTTGGAAACGCAATGAGCGTACATGGTTTTGGGCAAGAAGCTTTGGAAGCCGTTGATGGCGCGCGTGCCAAAGCAGCTCTGTTTTTTAGATGCTCCTCTTCAGAAATAATCTTTACTTCGGGAGCAACTGAAAGCAATAACCTTGTAGTGAAAGGCGCACTTAGGTCGTATTATTCTGTGCCAAGAAAGCCAGAAGAAAAACCTCACATTATCACGACAAAATTTGAACATCATTGTGTCCTTGATGCATGCAAATTTGCTGAAAAAGATGGTTTGGTAGACGTAACTTTCATTTCTCCAAGCAAAGACGGATTGATCTCATTGAAAGATATTAAGGATGCTATCAAACCTAATACAATTCTTATTTCTATCATGTATGTGAATAACGAAATTGGAACAGTTCAGCCCATTGAAGAAATTGGAAAAACATTGAAAAAACTTAATGCTGAGCGCAAAGAAAATAAATTATCGTATATTACTTTTCATACCGATGCAACTCAAGCTATAAATTATTTCAATTGCAATGTGGATGAACTTGGGGTAGATTTACTTTCAATGTCAGCTCACAAGATCTATGGTCCGAAAGGAATCGGTCTGCTATATGTTCGTAAAGGAACTTTGATAAAAAGAGTGCAAGATGGCGGCGACCAAGAGTATAGACTTCGCGCCGGAACACACAATGTTCCTGGAATTGTTGGCCTGGGTGAAGCGATTAATATGATCAAAACGCCAGCAACTCAAAAGAAAATAGAGGAAATAACAACTTTGCGAGATTATCTTATCAAAAAGGTTCTTAAGGAAATTCCAAAATCATATCTTAACGGTAGCGCAGAAAAAAGATCACCTAATAATGCCAATTTTCGTTTTGATGATGTTGAAGGAGAAGGACTCATTCTTTCACTTGATTTAGATGGAATTGCTGCTTCAACTGGGTCGGCATGTTCATCTGGAGCACTGGATCCTTCGCATGTGCTTCTTTCATTAGGACTCAAACATGAACAGGCTCATGGTAGCTTAAGAGTCACCCTGGGAAAATATACAACCAAAAAAGAATTAGACGCGTTAATTGTAAAATTAAAAGAAGTAGTAAAAAGACTAAGAAAAATCTCAGGCAATGTGCTTGCAGATTTCCAGTAATCCCTACGAAATACGAATTTTTACGAATGTACTAATGTGAAATAAATATTGATTAAAAAATTTAACAGTAAACGAAGCGAATTCGTACATTCGTATTGATTCGTAATTCGTAGAGAAATACATGCAACAATATTCAAAAAAAGTAATAGATCATTTCACGCGCCCTCATAATCAGGGCAGCATGAAAAAAGCTGATGGCGTAGGCACAGTTGGTAATCCGAAATGTGGCGACATTATGCGCATGCATTTGAAAGTGACAAAGAACAAAAAAGGTGAAGAGATAATCAAGGACGTAAAATTCGAAACATTGGGCTGTGGAGCTGCAATTGCAACATCATCAATGGCTACTGATTTAGCCAAGGGTAAAAGTATTGATGAAGTATTAGCAATTACCAATACGATGGTTGCTGACGAACTTGGCGGTCTTCCAAATGTAAAAATGCATTGTTCCAACCTAGCTGCCGATGCTTTGCACGCTGCAATCAAGGATTATAAAAAGAAACAAAAATAGCCCCTACTTGTCATCCTCAGCTTGATCCGCCTCGGACTCGCAAAAACAATTGCTCGTCGACGCGAGACGGGCTGGGGATTCATGTATTAATAAATAATTTATAATTCTAAATTATTATGGATAATATTCAATTTAGACCATTGAAGGTAGGGGATTCTGATCAGATAATTGCATTATTCAAACAATTATCTGCTGATTTTAAGACCGAAGTCGATTTTAGTGAATTGGTTGCTGATCCAAAATGCCACTGTGTTGTTGCCTGCGATAGTGATATTGTTGTGGGCTTTGGCTCACTTGTCAGACACGCAGTGCCTTCAAAAGGGGAAGTGGGCAGGATTGAAGACGTGATTATTGATGAAAGATATCAAGGAAAAGGAATAGGCAGAGCTATGATGCAAGAACTTATTTCCATAGCGAATGAAGAAAATATTACACAGATAAACTTAACAAGCAGTCCGCTAAGAATCGCTGCACGAAAATTATATGAATCCATGGGATTTGTTAAGGGTAATACTGATGTGTTCTTACTTAAGCTCAAATAAGTAGTCTTGAGCTGATGGTATCAAAAAAAGCATCCTCAGGATGCTTTTTTTGATTATCTTTAAATAGCGTACTATATCGTACACATATATTATTAGCTTAAATTTCTATAGGGTATTGGTTATATTCAGTGTCGCACATTATATCTTTCGCGACATTAGAAGGTTTAATTTTAAGCCCACAGCGCTTTTTGCATGTCGACGATATGTATATGTATGTCGTGCAATTATTAGAGCTTAGAGCTTCATTTTAGGCCTTGCTTTAGAACCGATTATGAAAGATGTATTTCTCTTCCTAATTTAGTTGTCAAAGTGCTTATTCCTTACCGCTTTATGATTCCAGTATACACCCTATGTCAATCCTTGTCAAGTACTTTCTTTTTAGCCTCTTCTGTCATCTTTTCTATAATCTGGCGTACACGTTCTCTTGATAATCCATTAAGCTTGGCAAGCTCGCTCATGTTTACTCCTTTAGTATGAAGCTCGAACATCTTTTTGTTCCGCTTTTCTGGAGTCAGCTGATAGTCTCTCATATTTGGAGTACTGTTAATTGATTATTCGACACATTCATTATAGCATACTATGTCAAGTCGTCAAGTACTTATACTGTATACTACACAAACATCATAGCCCTTCTTTCAAATTCTTTGTCGTTCCACTGCAAGTAAGTAAAACTTGAAGCTGGGTTTGAATGTCCGAGAATCGCCTGCACGTCTTTCGGGTTTCCGCCTTGGTCAAGAATTTTATGCGCCTTTCCATGCCTGAATGAATGTGGACTTATCTTTTTTTCGATTTTTGCCTTCTTGGCGAGCTCCTGAATCCACCTTTGCACCGTTCTTGGGGTTATCCTGCTGGGCGGCCTTCCGTTTTTAAGGCCTATCAGCATTGGAGGTTTTTCGTCCACTTCCCTTCTAAGACGCATAAATTCCTTCAAAAAAATGTGGGTTTCCACTGACCAAAATATTTGTCTAACATTCCGCGATTTTTTGGTGCTGATGACCATGTTCATTTTTTCAGGGTCAAACATGGAGAGGTTGATAGAGCAAAGTTCCGATACTCTTATCCCTGTTTCCCACAATAACCGTAGAACAATAAGCTTTTCAAATTCTACGAAGGTTGTAGGCTTAATGAATGATAACATGGAAACGTATTCTTCTGATGATACTGCTTGGTAGGAGTTAGCTTTAGTTTTCGGGACTTTGATAAGGTATGGGTCAAGGCACTTCACTCCTTGCATACGATAAAATTTGAAAAAATTAGAAAGCACAATCATGGCAAATTCGATTGATTTGGGCTGGTAATGTTCGTCCAGCCATTTGCGGAATTTAAGCACATCGTGAACTGTTGTGTCATCAATTCCTTTTCCCGTGATTAGTTTATACTTCCCTAGCCAAATACCGTAATTGACACTGGCTCTTGTGGTATAACTAGCTTTCCATTCAAGATATGTTGCGATTTTTTCCATAAAAAAATTGCGCGTATACTCCCTAGTACTAGTAGGTTTCTATGCGCAATTTCTCGTATGCTTTTGTGTTTGTTTTCACAAAGAAAAGCATATTATAAGTATACCACAGAAATCTCCTTTCTAGTACAAAGGAAATAGATATTAAATTGATTGACATTTGACAGTACATTTATATTGATATCTTGTCAAACAAAAAGCAGCCATATTTCAGACTGCTTTTCTACGGCTGATTAAAGCCTCGGAGTCCGAAGACCATTTTGTGCATCGTGTAGGAATTGCACCTACCCAGCCTTGCGACAACAGATTTACAGTCTGCCTCCCGTCTTTAGAGATTTACCGATGCATTAGCAGCGCAGTGGGAGGCCTTAGGTTGCCTTTATTCCCACTGGCTATACAGGAACGCCTTATGCAAATTACGCTGCGTTCAAAACTTTAATCCATTCCTTAGTATAGATAAGTAGTGGACGATTCTTTATAATGTACCTAAAACACTCAAAGAATTGAGCCACCTCTCAGATTTGAACTGAGAACCTACTGTTTACAAAACAGTTGCTCAACCGTTGAGCTAAGGCGGCAAATGGGGGCGGACTCACCGCCATGCCTTTTTGTATTAGTGTTTGTTTTAAAAAGAATGGATAAATTGATCGGTAATGTTTTTTCCAGGGCAAGCAGTGGCTTTGATAGTTCGGTGACCACATTCGCTTCCCTTGACCAGTTTCGGCAGGTCTGGTCTTCTGGTAGTAAGATAAATCATTAGCTCCTTGTAGGCTTTAATTTGCGCGCTGGTGAGCTTTTGAGTTTGCATATTGCCGTCAAATTTGATAGCAATACTTTTGCGGTTAATAACTAGATTTCCACAGTGATAGCCGACTTCGGTTTCTGGCAGACATTTAAAAATATCGCCTGCGTTGTCCAAAATATAGGTGTACGAGATGTGAGACCAACCTTTCGAGATATGATACCTAGCCTCCGCCTGATAACGCTTGATGGAATCATAAAAAAGCGGTCTAGTAGAACCATCGTGATGTACAATAACATTAACAATGTCAGCTTTTTTCATGGTCCCATTGCTTTTTTCAAAGGGAAGCAAGTGCGTTATGTCTATTATTTTCATATTTTTTCTTTAATTTATAAAATTTGCCATGACACTTTTTGCATCGACCATTCGCCCAGTGCCTTATTGTAGTTGTTCCACAATCTATACATTTTTCATATTTGCAACTCCAGTCAAAGAGTCGTTGTTTTTTCCAAAACTCAGTAGAGGTGTGAATACAATGGTCGTGGTTCGTCATTACTTCTAAATTTTCAGGAGAGTCATTAAGTTTATTTTCATCAATGTGGTGGGCCAGTTCATTCTTTTCAAGTTTTCTTCCAAGTTTTTCTTCAAGGATTAAGTCCGCTATCTTTGCGTATCCTTGCTTATTTGCTCTGTGATAATCTGGTTTTTTTATAAACCAGTAGTGAGAACTTATTCTTGGTTTAACATTCCCTAATTTTATATTTCCCGCATGTCTACCTAAGCAGCTTCGTGAGCAACATTTCACAGTATCTTTTCTATATGCAAAGGTTTCAAACTCTTTTTTACAAATAACGCAGGTCACTTTAATGAACCTTGTCTTCTTATAATTAAAGTAACATTCTTGAGAACAATATTTAGCCTCATGACCTTCCCAGTTTTCAGATGTAAATTCTTTTTTGCAGAAAACACATTTTTTTATTATCATTTTATTTTTATCCAGTCTATACCCCAACTTGCAAGAAAGGGTATAGACAAGATATGCAAGTTATTTTTTAAAACTGTCACTCCTCTGCTCCAACGGAGTTTTTCTTTTTTCAACTTTTCCCAAACAGGACAATCCATATAAAAGTCCAAAAACTACCAGCAAGACCGTAGCCCAAAAAGACAATTCCCAAATTTTGAATTTTATCTTTGTACAAATAATTGTAGTTTTAAAATTATTTCGGGGTCTAGGCTTGTGGCTTCGACCCCTGAGCGGTATGTTTTACCCTACTGGTAGGAGCTTATTGGAAGCTCCGTTTGAGCACTGCTCACAAACTACGTCTGAAACTGCAATGTCGCCAGCGTTGATTGCGTATTGCAATTCAACAGGCATGGGTTTCCATTCTTGGAAATGTTTTACCTTTTCGCAGTGCTTGCATTTTTTAATGAACAAGCTCATGTCTTCCTCCTTTAAGGTTCGTTTTAACCTGCGTGAACGTAAAGTGCCATAGCTCAATTTCTCCTCCTCTGGAACTTTTTAAACCGTTTGTATAACGCCTCTAAAAGTCTCATGATATCCTCCTGCAAAGAAAGACTGGGATGAAAATGATGTCGCAATTCAGCGGACAAAAGTTGAAATCACAAACAGCGCAGTGAGAGGCCATCCCTTCTTGGACGCACCCCACACGACAACGTTTTTCTGTTCTTCGACAATGTTTGTTATCGCAATAAGCAACTAACATTTTGTACCTCCTTTTGTTATGGACTGGCTGAGAGAGGCATATATCCATCTCGTTACAAGTCACGAGGTTAATTGGTGCTGTCCCCATATAAGTTACAGCGTTACTTCCCCAACGGCATGTATATGCGCCTTCGACCCTGGGTGTTCTCTCTCTCAGCCAGTCCATAACGATTGTAAGTAAAGAACTATTTTCTAACTACTAGCGCCAAAACTGCGGTAATGACCGCTACTATAACTATCCACATTATTCTTTTTAGGCTTTCTTCCGTTTCCTTACTTGCATATCTTCGGTCGAATTCATCAGCTAAATCTTTAGGAAGCCCAGCTATTGAAACTTTAATATCTGTAACTTCTTTTTTTACTTCTTCAATTTGTTTCATCATTGGAGAAATGTGGTTGGCGAAGCAATCGCTCGCATGTTTTTCTAGTGCCTTGCTCATTTTATTCCACGTTTAATTTTTATTTTTCAGTCAGAATTTTGTAGATGTTTCTGAAAACAACGATTGAAGAAGCTTTTAAAGCTCCAACAATAAAAGCAAGCTCAAAAATGTCTTGCCCTTGGGAATCTGCAAAAAGTCCGATAGCCAAAAAAGCCACTACGAAAGTTTTTGCGAACGAATAGATGTGTCTGCCTGTTTGTGTTTGTAAAAATTTTTTCATTTTTTTTACGAAAAAAAGAGCCACGGTTAAAAAACTCGTAACTCTTTTATTTGGTTGTATATTATAGAACATATCATAATTAATTGATTTTGTCAAATTTGATAATCTTCATTCACCCTCCCAGAGTTGAGAGGGTGTAGAAAACTACTTCAGTGCAAGAAATTCTTTCTTTTTTAATAAACCCCTTGTCATTACCTCATCTGCAATATCCAGTTTGTCTTGGGATGTCACTCCGCTGCCAGTTGCAATAATAGTTGCCGCTGTAGTAGCTTGAATAAGCCAGGTTACAGCTTCACCACTAATAGGAGGAACTACTTGTGAGCTACCGTCACCTGAAACAAAAGTCCCTGAAATGGTCACCACAATATTGGGCGAGTATCCGCTTGGTCTTACCTTCCATCCATTTAGCAGCTTGAAAATTTGGTCAGTGTAGACGCTATTTCCAAGGTCAGCTTTTCCAATTGCATCCATTGGAGAAAGATACTGCATGGTGTCAATATCATCCTCCCATTCTTTTGCGGCATTATAGAAATCAAGTGCATTGAATGACGTGGCGGTAGAAACTTCAATTATTTTGTTGTCTCCGTCAAATGTTATCATGTTGTTTTAATTACGCTTGATAAATGGTGTCTGCTTCGTTGATACTTGAAACTGAAAGTCCTGCACTTGTAAGGGTTGTCCCAACCTCAAAAGGTTTGTAACCTGCTTTACGCGTTCTCACGACCACGTCCCAATCGGCAACATAGGTTAAGGTTGTAGAAGCGTTTCCGTTAGCATCAAGGGCAGCTTCTAGGAGTGTGTCAGCGATGTCCGCTGGGGTATAAGTAGCAACATTATAAGGAGCTGAAAGTTTGTAAACCACAACCCTGCCTCCACTCATTGCGCTGGAAGCGTCGACTGAAATAGCAACTGTTGATGGTGGAGTGTGCAAAACTCCGTTGGAATCGGTGTATTTAATGTCGTTAGCATCTGCCCCATCGAAGTTTTCAAACCAAATTCCTTGGGCGGTGATGCCTGTACCTGTATAAGTGATAAGAGGTGTGGTAAGTTTCCCAACATGGGTTCCTGCCCCGTCATCAATGTCGCCTGCCTTGAGCAGTTCGCTTTGTACCCAGTTGTACACTTGTTTTAGAGAAAGACCTCCCCCGTCCACAACTACTCCATAAGGCTGCACTCCTGCTCCGTCTCCTGCGTCCTTAGTCACGCTTCCCCAAGTGATAGTCAGTCCTGTGTAGGCGTCAATGGTTGCTTGGTCGATATCTAGTTGAGGGTCTGCTGCGGTAGCCAGCGGTACGTTTGACACAATCGCCCCTCCAGTTGTAGAGAAAGAGGAATAAGTCTGTTGGAATTTACGAGCATAGACTGTGAAATTCTGGGAGTCGATTTCTGTGCCTGCATCTTTGGTCTTGAAAAGCATGTTGATGTGTCCTGTCGTCCCATGGGTGTAAACCACCGCCCCATCTTGCTCAATGTAAATGGTGGTACCTGAAACAATTGAACCCAGGGTTTGAATGTTGGTCCAGGTGTTATCCACTGCGGCGTCTTGAAGGGCGGCACTGGTCAAATATTGAATTGAACCAGCGGAAAATAACCAACCATTAATCAAGGTGAACAAGGTAGGGGTATCAGCTCGTAGGGGTATGAGGTCGTCCATCTGAGCTGCTGAAGCGAAAACTGCCATCGCGTCTGAATAAACGCTTCGCAGAGTTGCTGTAGCGTCTACCGTGATGACTTTGGTGGTGTAATTATAGCTTATCATTTTGTTTTTTAATTAATTGGTTATATTCTTCCTTAGTTAAGTTTTTTATCATCTTCTTTTTGACCAATTCATCGGCATATTTTTTGCTCATGCCTACGATTTCTCCCTTTTTCCAGTGCTCCCCGTAATCTTTGAGAGCAAGATAGGTTGTTGTATTCATATTATGCTTGATAAACAGTGTCTTGTTGTTGGATGACGTACACTCCAACCCCAGAACTAATTAAATTAGCTTGCGTTTCAAATGGGTCATACCCAGCTTTGCGGATTCTTACGGTAACCAGCATAGGGCTTTCATATCCTGGAATATTCTCAATCACGTTATCTCCTTCCGCAATTGTTCCAGAAGCTAGTACGCTTGTAAGGTCAGACGACCTAGCTATCCAATAAAGAGAGTCCGCTATGGCATTCTGTATTGTCAGGTTTGCATAAAACAGCGCGTCCTCTGGCGAGCGTTGAGTCCCGATAATCCCAGTTCCAAGTGGCATCGACTTGGCTGTTGGTAGAATGGAAAATGCGCTAGTTCCTAAAAATATTGTACTCATGAAAGTGTTAGTTCGGGGTCAAAGAAAAAGAAGTCATTGGCCGATGTCGACGGAATCGCCACATAAATATTAACGACAATGTTTGAATATTGCTTAAGATTTGTAAGAGTAACCGAAAGCTCGAATTTGCTATAACTCAACGCCCCATAAGTTGTGGAAGACCAGCCCGCAGTCGAGGTATCGCAGTTTGCAGCTTCAATATCAAAAGTTGAAACGTTTTGGATATTTCCATCCGTATCAATGTATGATATTTCAGCCCACACTTGTCTTTTAGTAGGAGTTCCGAAAGCATTGTTCACCAGGAATTCCAGCGTGGCAGTTTTAGTGGCAGAAGTCTGCGTAAAATATTTATTGAATATTGGAAGCGGAAGTGGATAGCCAGCTGTCAATATGTTGTAAGCAGGATAAATTTTCCATGACCAGTAAGTGCTGGAACCATTTGGAAGTGTCGCATTAAGTGTCGGATAGTTTTGTCCACCTTTCCATTCAACTGAGCCTACTCCTAAGATTTGTATGAAGTCATGAGTGGCGTTTTTTTGCGTGATAATAGTTTTTTGCACGCCTAGATTTGTATACCCACCTCCTGGTGTCAAATAAAGATTTCCAGTGTCGCATTGATTAAAGTTCATGGTGTTTCCTCCTCCTGCACCCGTAATAGCACCTAACAAATAATCAGAAGAAACTCTGGTGTTTGTCCATTTGCATCCATTAAAATTAATGTTTCCTCCATAAACACATTCTCCTATCCAATAAAAACCAGCAGTAGCAGTTGCATTTGCTAGATTGAATATACATCCATTAAATGTTGACATTGGACCATAATTTGACCCTGGTTTTAAAATTGGGTAAGCGGTATTTTGAAAAGCACAACCAACATCCCATTTACAATCATTAAACAAATTATGCCCTTGCTGAGCTGAATGTAGTGAATAAAATTGCCCATAGGCAGTGTTACTTACATATGTTGCAAAACTAACTTTATCATATCTAGCGTTGGCAAACGTCATTATCGAAGCGGAGTTTGCTTGGTTATAATAAAATTTAATATTAAAGTTTGTCCCTATTACGTTCACATAATCATCCCAAATAATTGCCCCAGTATGGGTCACTGTAAAAACCCCACTACTGTTTCCATCATTCCAAACCGTCCCGTTATCAAAAATAAGGTCAATAGGGGATGCCGATGTCGCACCAGTTGCAACAGTTGTAGCAGCCCACGTTTCAATTTTGCCAGTGCCAGCAGCGGCCGTTCTGACATAAACCTTGTCTCCTGCGGCTAAAGTCCCATATCCTGGAGTTCCGAGACAGACATTTCTTAAATTATTCCATGCCCCTGCTGCTCCTGCAGAAGCTGCCTGAGCAGATGTAGTCCCGTCGCCATTATAAGTAGCACCGATATCAACATATTTATTAGCCATATTATTCTTCTTCAATTATCAAATTATCAAACTCTTCCTTGGATATCATCAGTTCGTATTTCCCGAATTTAATGTAGACAAAATCATCTTCTCTAGTGATGTCATCTGAGCGAATCTCTTTGTTTTTGTAGGTAAATTTATACATAGTTGTAAGTTTTATTAGCTTTATCTGCAAAAGCAGTGTCATAATCTCCCTCTCCTTCGGCTATCTTCCATACTTCGGTAGCTACAGTCATTCTTTTAATTCTCCAACCCGTTGAGGAAGCAAAACCATAGTATTCATAAGTTGCTCCTTCGTCTGATTGAATGAAATTGTAAGTAGAACCTCCTAAACCTTGAACTGCTGCTAATACTGATTGTTGGGTTTCTTCGGTGGCAGCTTTACTTTCAAGATTTACCAGAGCGTCAGTTTCAATCCTAGTCAATCCTCCTCCGCCACCGCCGCCTCCTGCGCGATCAACTTTAACTTCCAGTCTTCCCTCTTTATCAAACTTGAAAGGCACTTGCTCAGCTTCTTTTTCTGCTATAACTTTTAGCCATTCAGCAATTACCGAGATATCCTCCGTCTTGGCCATCTTTTCCATTAACTCGCACATCATTTTCTCGTGCTTGTCGTCTTTCGGCCGCTCCATGATTTTCATCATTTCATCGAGCATCAGGGTGTAGTCGGTCGCTTCTTCCGGCTTCATGGACTTCATTTCGGAGTGCATTTTCTCAATCGCTTTGACGACTGCTTTAGTATCAACTTCGACATTAGTCTTGCCGATATTGACGGTCATGTCTTTCTTTTCTAGTGCCTTTAGAAAAGCTTCCATTTTGGCCTCTAAAGAAGACAAATCCACTTCGGGGATAACTGTCGGCTGTATAGCTTTAATCGCCTCGGTGGTGGCTTTTTGAGCCTCTACGATAGGGTCAGAAATGTCAGCCGTATTGTTAACGGATAGGTCGGTGGCATTCTTTTTTTCCCTGATCGCTTTTTCGATTCTGTCGGCGTTTTCCTTATTGTGGCGGTTGAGCGCCTGAATCGTGGGGACAACAGAAGTCGTCCACATGTTCTTTAGAAAAATTATGATTTTGTTTTCCATTTGCTTTTTTTTTAAATTTATGCTATTGTCTAACTAGAACTGTTTTATGAACCAGTAGATAAACAATCCGAATGATACTTTTATAGATGTAAGCAGAAATAGCTTGAATAAATCTGTAAAAGTTAGCTGTTTTACTTTTTCCGTATCGCTGTTAATGTCTTTCATAAAATTTTCTGTATTCATGTAGTTTTGAACCGTTCGAGTTTCTTTTTTGAAGGAGAGAAAACTTGGGCGGTTTTTTTTGTGTTTGTTTTTAATTGTTAATATTTATTGACATTGATTGTAGTATGTGGTAGATTGAGGGCAATTAATAAATTATAGGGTATGAAAAATATTAACTATTGGAGGTTGTCTATTTGGCTTGCGCTTATATTAACTGCTGCATTAACTTATTATGTTAATCACACAGTATGGGTAAATACGCCAGATTGGGCTAAAAATTATAATTCAATAAGCTTAATCGTATATATTTCTCTTTTAGCGAGCATAGTTTGGGAATACAAAGATGAATACCCTACTTAGCTAAAGTGTCAACGACGGGATTACCCTTTGCTTTTTCTGCCTTATAAACAAAATTATATTTCTTGTATGTTTCGGCCTTAACTGAATTTTTTAATTTTGTTAAGGTTTTTAATTTATCATCGTCCGAAAGTTTTTTATATCTATCATCTTCCAGTAATTTAACCACCTTTTCATTAACCTTAGTGTTATATAGTTCGTTCGCTTCCTTAAATTTTTCAGGAGATACTTTTGCTTTAAATTGTTGCAATTCTTTACCTTTTGAGGCGTTCCAATCCACATCGTTATTATAGGTATTTGTTCCAAAGCCAAACATATCAGCAGTTACATTTAAGAGCACCATTCCTTCTTTATCTTCATATGCTTCAAAAGCTGTTCCAATAATCATGGGAGTAAGCCTACTTTTCATCGCTTCTTTTATCTCAAAAGGGTCCCCAATTGCATCCGACCCATAAAGCCAATCAGCAGCAAAAGAGGCTGTTGGGGATAACTTATTCCTGAAATATTTAACAAGTGTGTCTCCCCTGCTTGGCGCTCCGAAGTCCTCGCCTAAATTTCGCACTACATCGCTTGTGGTGCTTTTTGTTTGTCCAGAAATCAATCTAGCTAGCAATACAGCAAAATTTCCGTCTCCACCAGTTACATCAATTCTAGTATTCCCGATTTTGACTTTTCCGAAGTCTGAACTGCGAGGGTCGACTTCAACTTCTGCTCCTGACATTTGAGCCAGCGTTAAAATTGATGCCGATGTTCCTGCCATTCCGATTAAATTTCTAAAAGCTTCCTTTCTAGCTGTTGGGCTTATATTAGGGTTGAGATAATTATTAGGATTAAATTTTTGGATAGTTGCCGCAATTTTTCGAGGAGAAAAGAAGAAGGCGTTAGCTATTGGGGAAGCTGTATCCACTGCGTTATTAATAAGCTTTCCTGCTCCTGTAAAGTTATTAACCACATTCGCCAAATCTCTAGAAACTTGTCCTCCGGCTTTAATATCTTCCCCAGCTAGCGCTGCTTTTTGAAGCATATCATCGAAAGAATCAGCTCTTAATTTAGTCAGGAATGCTGTATACGCACGCTCTGAACCTCTAACGCCTGGAACTTTATCCAAAAGTGTAGTCATGAAGGCTTCCTCTCTTTCTGATAATTTATCTCCCAAGCCAGTTACCCTAAGCCCTGATTTTTTCATAGTGCTATAGGTCGGCCTAGAAATAATATCGGCTTGTATATTGCGATAAGCTTTCTCGCTGAAAGCGGCTTTAAACATAGGTGCTAAATTAGTCCAGAAATTCTTCCTTGTTACCATACCAAAACCTTGTCTAAATGGTGCGGAGAAATCCAATGTTGACATAGCAGCCCTCGGAAGATTAGCGACGTTAACAATTTGCTCCCCGACGCTCTTGCTTGGCTTCAGCGAAGCGACATAGTCGTACATGTCCAAAAGCGAGTTTCCGTATTCTATACGATTCTTTTCATTGGATGGGTCGCTTTCAAGTTTGCTTTTCTTTTGCTCGATGGCTTCTGAAATATCTGATATTTTTCTTGCTTCGCTAGCTGACACATCAACCCCTATCTTAGTAGATGCTAAATCTTGTAAAAATGCTTTTTCTTCGTTGGGCTTCAAAAGATTTCCGTTTCTGTCCTTGGTCATTTTTTCAATCTTGGCAATTAAATCATTGCGAACTTCTTTCTTTATTCCAGTGGTTTCTTTCGCCCATTTAATCATGGCTTCAACTTGTCTCTTGGCTAAAATCTTTCTTTCAAACAAAGCGTTAACGTTTTTAGCATTTTCCTCTCCTAAAAAGGACGAAAAGTATTCGTTTCTTTCTTTGGAAGACATTTTAGCAAGCTTTTCAGGGTTAATTTCTCCGCTTTTGAGCTTTTTCTTAAAATCTTCCGCTAATTTTCCGATTAAACAATATTTTCCCATAGTTTTAGCACTTTATTGATTCAATAAATGATGACCAGTCTTGTTTTGTTGGCAGTGATTGGCGAGTTTCCTTTTTGATCTCGTCAGCCACCTCAGCCTTGACTTTGTCTATTTTCTTCCCTGCTTTCTTTTCGACTTTAGATATTCTTTCTTTAGCGACTTTTTGCATGTTTGATAAAGCCGAGTCTGGGTTAAGTTGCGACAGCGCTTGAATCCTTTGACCCATTAGCGTAGCTTCGCCTGTCAAACCTGATTCGTTAGCTAGTCGCCTTATCATCTCTACATCTTTAGTCGCTGTAGCGTGGGCGTTCATGGCTACGAAAACGTCTTCAGGCAGCATATCCTTTGGAGGCTTTGCTCCTTCAAAGATAACTTTCTCAGCGCTTTTGTAATCACTTAAAACAAAATCCGTAGCCTTCGACATGTCATCCGACTTGATTCTTTTTTCATAGGTAGGTAATTCTCTAAAATCTCTGTCAAAACCATAAATCATTTTATCTTTGATAGCCTTAGCCTTAACGCTTTTAGCAAGTCCGCTCGTACCCTCTAATGATTCATATGTAAGCTCTTCAATTTTCGGGGCTTTTTGTGCCACTTCAACTTTTGGTACTTTTATCTCAGGTATTTGCTCAACTTGCCTAACTATTGCTGGCTGGTCGTATTTAATCGCCGTTGGAACGTCCATAGGATTAGCCATGACTTTTAATTTGACCTCGCCAGTGTCTATCATGTTTTTGACAATAGCTTCCTCGCTTACTCCTCTTTCTAGCTCGGTTTTGATGCTCAATGCTTCGGAAGGAGAAAGTTTCTTAGTCTTTTCTTCGATTCTTTTGACAGCTGGGGCAAGTTCTCCGGCTTTTAATATGCGAGGCTCTAAAACCTCAATGCCTTGATCCTTGGCTGCTTGTTTTACCGCTCCGATTATTTCCTCCTTGCTAGTTCCCTTCTTCAATGATTCTATTATTTGTTTAGTTTCCTGAAAGGTCGGTTTTTCATTGAATATCTTTTCAATTTCTCCAATTGAATCAGCAGCATCTTGCGGTCTGAATTTAGAAGATATTTTTGATGTTCCCGCGCCTAATCCTCCTGCCAAAAGTCCTCCGAAAACTGTAGACATAGCTACTGTTTTAGCAGATTCCTTTAATCCCTTGCCTTCTTCGGCTGCTTGTACTCCACCATAGCCAGCTCCATAAGCAGCACCCTCTTTTGCTCCTTGCTTGAATGCCTGCTTAACTCCTTGCTTTGCTCCCTGCTTGATTACGCTGCTACCTACTCCCATTCCAGCCACATCTAAAACTCCTTCGGCTGCGGGGGCAAGAACTGATAGCAATGGTTTTTCTCCTGAAATAACTTTGTCTTGCGCTTGTCTAGTAGCTTCCTGGTAACTATTAATCTTTCCTAGCCCTGGAACATTAAAATCTCCGAAGGTCTTTTCTCCACCACTGGCTACATTGAGCGGAACTTCTGCCAAAGAAACGAATGGGCGTATCAAGCCTTTAGCTATACCTTTGCCTGCTTCCTTTGCTAACTCGCCAGCCTTTTGCATGAAGGTAGGCTTATTTTGTTCAGCTTCCAGCGCAGCACGTTCTTCTTCTTGTTTTCTAGCTAGTTCTTCCTGCTGACGTTGTCTTAAGGAGTTACTAACTTCTATCGTCTTTGATGCCTTTGCTTTCAAATCGAAATAGCTAGTTCCCTTTGAAGAACTTTTTGTTTCCGTCTTGGTTGCTATTTTTTGTTTAAGTTCAAAGTATGAAGCCATATTTAGTATCCAAATTTTTGTTTAAGATATTTGTCCATTGTTGAATCTTCGCCTGTATCTATTCCGAGAGCGTCAAAAGTTTCATAAATAGATTGCCAGTTTTCACCACCTGCCAAAGCTTCGTTGATAAGTTGCCTTTGAGCTACTTCGTTATATGTGGTAGGAGTTTTATCCTCCTTGTCTGGTGCGTAATAAGGCTTGTTTAATTCCTTTTGCTTTATTTTAAGCTCGATGTCCTTTATTTTTTTATCATACTCCTTAGTACTGGAAACGGATTTTCTTAGTCGCTTTTCAAGTTCTTTTGTGTTTCCTTTGGTTTTGAGTCCAAGTTCGACAAGTTTTGTTTTAAGAGCATCTTTGTATGCGTCTTTTTTATCTTCTTTCGCTTTCTCAGTACTATATTTATCAGCCTTTTGGAGAGCCGATTCGAAACTATCGGTAAAAGAAATTCCAGCTTTTCCTCCTGTTTGCCTAATAAGGTCTTGCAATTGACTTCTTTCTTGCTGGGCAATACCATAGCGATTTTGTGCATCTGCCTGCAAAGAATTGAGATATGAAAGGTTAGCGTTTTGCGTTTCGCCAAGTCCTGCTAGTTCGTCAGCGGTAAGCTGCCGCGCTCTTCCAACTTGTCTGCCAATAAGATTCACCGATGCCCCTGTGCCTCCCATTGCATTTTCGTTTTGGTTTTCTAGCGCCCTGGTGGTAGTTCTAAGCGCATGATTGGAGTTATTAATAAGTCCTTGTCCCTCTGCTACTTTAGCCCGCGCAGCTTTAATGTCTGCCGAGTTCATAAACTGATCATAAATGCCATAGGGATCGCTTAAGTTAGGCGCTGCTACTGGCGCGCTGGTTGCTTGGTCGATATTAGCCGCGCTATAAACAGTTTGCGCTGTTGGCCTTGGTACTGATGTTTCCACTACCGTTGGAGCTTGGTAGATTGGATTTCCTTGTGCGTCGATTGCCATAATTATTATTTATATTTATTTTGTTTAAGGATATTATCTCAATATGTCTTGACTTTTATACTGGTTTATGCTATTAATTAGGTGTAATTTATTTTATTGAAACTATGAACAAATCAATCATCGGAGGTGTTATTGCTGGCTTATTTCTGCCTGTTTTGGCGTTTGGTATCACTGATACTCGAGAGGCTATTTTAGGTCTTGCGCCTGACGAGCAAATCTTAGCTTTAGCTGACCGCATAGATAATTCTAAGGTTGAAAGCGAAACTAAAATTGCACAATTACAAACTACGGTTGATTCTCAAAATGCTAAGCTCGCGGAGCAGCAGAAATTAGTTGATGAACAGAATGCTTCCATTGCTTCACAAGAAACTTCAATTACTGAAACAAAAATTTCTATTACTAAGTTAAAAGATTGTAGCGCTGATGTAACAAAATATTGTTATACTTCCTCATTCAAAGATCCAGAAGAATTTAAAGCATTCTTGAAATCTTACGAAAAATTTGACAATTATTCTGAATATAGAGACAAATTTACAAAAGAATTTAATAGCTGTCAGGAAGCTTTAAATTGTAACTAAAGCAATTCTCTTAGTTTTTGGCATTCTTCTAGCTTTTGCTGCATCTCTTTAATTAATTGTTGAGCATTGGATATTTGAACATTTGCATTTTTTTCCATTCTTTCAATTATTTCTAAATTTAGTTCAAATTCTTCCTCATGTATGGCACGACGGATAATTATATTATCTTTTGTGCTTTTTTTTATAAATTCTTCTTTTATTTTTTTCATATCTAAAATTTAATCATTACTAATACCTCTCCCTCTTTTTCTGTTTTTTTACTTTTTAGGCAGCGACCTATAACATCCCCAATTGGTTTGCGTGTTGCTTTAGCACACCCTTTAATTCCAGAAGGTACAATATAATCTCCTATTTTAGCTTTTCCAATAACTCTTACTGGTTCTGCCCCTAAAACTATCGGCAGTCCTTTTTCATCTGCTATTGCGATAACAAAGTCAGTTTCCTTTTCACTTTCTTTCAATCCTTTTGCAGTCCATTTGAGCACAGTTCCTTTTTTAAATGGAAGCTCGAGTCCTGGAACATACCCATTTGTCATCACGCAACCGTCCTTTCCTTTTAATCTTTTATTTATCAATCTCTTTGGCAATAAGTTCATTTCTACATAAGCGAAATCATAAACCTGACGTGATCCGTTAGTATTTGTCTGTTGCCATAATGTTTGAGCGTACATATTATTCCACTTTTCATTTGGTCTTCCGCAATTGTATGCTTCATCACTAGTTGGGACAAAATCACCATCGCATTCTATCTTGCTATTTTTAAATCTAAGATTTCTACCAGATGCAGCTTCTATCCTGATATAAGTAATCTCCGAACCTTCTGTTGTATATCCTCCGATATATCCTCTTAAATCTGCGTTGTAATAAAAATTAACGTTTTGGTTATTCCCGCCCGTAATAACTACCGAATTTCCGACACCGCCAGCTGGAGCTGCCGTTCTGAGCGTCCGTCCCGTGATAGTCCCCGCCGTAATCGTATCGGCATTGATAGAAGAAATCTTTACTGCAGATACTGTTCCATCAGTGAGCTTGACCCCAGAAATAGAGCTGGTTGCAATCCTATCAGCGCTAAGCGTTCCTGTCTGAATATTGTCAGCCGTCAAAAGCCCAGTCACCACTTTACCTCCTGAAATAACTGTGCTATCGAGCTGACCTGTTCCTACTTGATCTAAAGCAGCCAAGTAACCAGCGTCGGTAAGATTAGCGATACCGCTACCACCAGTGATTGTAACTTGACCAGTAAACTTTCCACTGCCTTGCATATCTACCGAAAAAGTCGCATCTTCAAACTTTTCCGCTCCGAGATGTATTCCATTGCCATCAGCTTTAAACTGGGTCGAACCTGCACCTATTTTCAACTCTTTGAGATTCTTAAAACGCTGGCCCGTATTCTCGTCCATTTTTAACGGCTGCGTTGGTGGTAATATAAATTCTGACATGTTATTTGTCTTGCTCGTCTTTTAAATAAATTACGAATTTGTCGCTTTCTTCGATAACTTCCGCGACATCATCTTCTAGTTTTAATTGCTCGATATATCTTAGTCCATCTTCTTTGGCCACGTCAGGAGAGTATTTAGCGTTTTTTGACTGTTGAGGTTTGAATTTCCAAATTACTTTTCGCATTATTGTAAAATTATTGATTTAATTTTAGGAACATTTGAGCCGCTAGGAGTTAAAATAATTTTTACTTGCGATGTAGCTCCGTCAATAACTCCACCATTAAATGAAACCTCCTTTTCAGTTGCGTTGACTGTTTCGGTTTGAGCCACGTAATCGGCAGAATTAATGCTGGTCGAGATTCCAATACCTGTTGGGTAAACGTCATATCTTACTTTGATATCTGAAATTTTTGCTTGAATTTCAGCTGTTTCAATCGTGGCAGTTGCGTAGTTATTTCCTCGCTTGTCAAATCCAGTCCCTACGCTCGCAAGTAATGTTTGACCTTGGACAATCAAGGAGTTAATCGTGCCTGTGCAAGTGTATTCGCCGCAAAAAGCGATACTTAACCCTTCTTCTTCGCTGTGGATTGAATAAATCTTAGTTCCGTTGGCAAACAATGCCCTGCCGTTGTAAACAACTGATTTTTGCTCTCCCAGCGCCGTGGTAATCCCTCTAATTTTGCCGAATCTCTTTAATTTAGAGCCTGTCCAGTAATAAAAGCGTCCTTGCGTGCCACATTGAGCTAAGATAATTTCACCAAGCGTCACAAAGCAGTTAATTCCTATTTCAAAAACCTCTGCCTCATAGCTCCAGGCTGTCGAAACGGTGTCCCATAAGAAAGCCTTGCAGTAAGCCACGTCATTCGACACATAAGTGCCGACTAAAACATCATCCCCTACATTCTTAAGACAAGTTTGCTTATATTGAGCCGGGACAACGAACTCATTAGCCGAAAAAGTATTAGTTGAATCAACTCGTGAAGTATAGCGACCGTTAGCGATCAAAAGTGTATTATTTGCTTCGATTCCCTCCCTGAAATCGCTGCCAGTTGCAAAAGAATCATTATAGGTGCTTGCAAGGTCATAGGTGCCGAGTTTAGTAGCAGTCCAATACCATAAGAATCCATTAAAATATCTTGCTCCTCTGTGCGCTCCATTGGCGTTGGTATGAATTAGTGACCAACTTGCAGCAGTCGTACGTTTCCAAATCTTGCCCGAAGTAGTCGAAACAGCAAAGATATTTCCAGTATTATCAATTGCTTCGAGGCAAGCTTCATTGGGCGTAGTTGATTCACTTTCCATAGCTAATTGAGGCTGGCAAATACCAGTTTCGCTATGGATATCACAGTTATCCAGAGTAACAAACTTATTTTGTTGCAATTTTCCGAGCGAACCTAGTCCGTTTTGGAATGAGCCTATTTGTATGGGTTCTTTCAGCATATGTTTATATTATTAGTCTATTTCGTAATTACCATTTGCTAATACACAGTCGTTTGCTGTAAATGTAGTATAATAAGAAGTATATAAACCAGCTGTGAATAGCCATCCTTTGTAATCATCTGTGCCTAGCGAAATGGCTTTTATCGCTACGGCTCCAGATGCAATTATCATTCCATTTACTGGACAGTCATTCCCAGTTATATTTGCACTAACCAAAACAGGAATAGAAAAATGTAAATTTCCAGACCAAGAACCAACGTTAGTTATTCTGACAGATGACCTGAGTGAAACATTTTTCCCATTCATTAAAAACTTTCCATCAACAACATCTTGAGCATAACTACCTGCGCTTCCTGCACTTCCGTATACGGTTGGAACGTAATCGAACCAACGTTTTTCTTCAAACTGATATCCGTTCAATACGGCCGGAATATCCATCCTTAAAAGTCTTGGAAATCTTGAAATATCATCATAGGACGGATACCAAATATAAATTAAAGTTCCGCCTTCATAAAAAGCGACTTCTTTGAACCAAGAATTACCGTCAGAAGTTGAATGTTTTAGTTTTGCAGTAATTGCGGTGGCGGTTGCCGAAATAGTTTTGGTCGCGCCAAGCTCCAACCAGCTTCCAGTTGTGGCTTGTGTGGCGGATGCTGTTTCTGTTCCGTCATCAATAGAAACTTGAGCAGTTGAGGCGACTTCTTGATAAGCCTTTGCAACGATTGAAACTTCTTTTCCTCGCAATCTTTCTACTAAATCTTCGGGAAGTGCTTGCGAAAGATAAGCGTTAGTTGTAGCTCGTCTGATTTTTTGTCCTCGGTAAAGAGTTGCAGCGAAAAGTTTTTTGACTTGTGAATCAGTGAGGGCGACTGAAAGAACGCTGGCTAATTGAACAAGTCCGTCAAGAAAATATCCAGCATTATTAAAATCTCCTAGCCTTCCGATGGAAAATCCTCCTGTAATATCACCAGTAGTTGAACATGTTGCAGATTGTTTCTTAATTCCATTTACCCATATTTTTTTAACATTTCCTGAAACATCACCAACTCCAACAACCATATACCATTTACCAGCTTCATATTTTACATCACTATCAATATATTCTCCTGATTTATTCCAAAATCTAATCGTTCCATCAAGATTTAAACCTAATCCGTAATAATTTGCTAATCCAGCGTCGCTCATACCAAAAGACCAACCATTATGCAATGATTCGGGCTTCATAAACCAAATCAATGTTTTATTTCCAAGTGCATCAAGATTAGGACAGCTGTTGTGAGTGATGTTAAAATATTCAGTGTTTCCAGCTTCAAAATCCCTCGCCTTACCCATCAATCCGTCGTCAGAAGCTCCGACAGTATTCGTATCAGTCAAATGATAGGCATTGGACGAAAGGTCAACTGCATTTCCACTCGCTTCGTTCAAATTCCAAAGCCCCTCAATATCTCCATCTGTAATTCCCAAAAGGTCAATCAGTTGCTGTTTGGTCATTGACGGAAATCCTCCTTGAACTGGATTAGCAGAAGAAGAAGTCCAATCATCGGGAGTAGCTCCGTAACCATTGGTAGAATTATTGATGAAGTTTCCATTTTTTAGGAGGTTGTTCATTCCGCCCCCTGCGTTGGCATCAACGTAAGTTTTCACCGCTTTTTGAGAAGGTATTTTTGAGTCTGAATTGGCTGCCATAGTTCCGTCAGTGTCTAAAGAAAGTCCTGAATCTTTAACAACATCTCCTGTCGTATCGGAAAAGGTTACTATATTGTCAACTACTGATAGTCCTGGTCCGCTCATTGTTCCATCAGTTCCATCTGTTCCTTTTTGAGCTAAATAATTCCACCAAGTCGCACCTGTTGGAGTGTGACCTGTCCCTGCTTGAATACAAATCCATGAGGAACCATCATAAACCACTGCATCGTCTACCTCGTATGCAGTGCCGCTGCTATAAATACCTCGCCAATTCAACCCTTGTTCGCCCTGGATGCCCTGAATACCCTGCTCACCTTGGATACCTTGTTCGCCCTGGATTCCCTGTTCGCCAGTCAATCCAGTTTCTCCCTGGATGCCTTGAATCCCTTGAATACCCTGAATTCCTTGCTCTCCTGTGTCACCTTTAAACTCAGACTTCAAAGCTCTTTTGGTGGCTAGGTCTGGGTCAGTTTCGGAAACATCGTAAACCACCGTAAAATCAGTGTCTGCCACTGTTTCTAATATTTCTAATTCTGATATTTTTTTGTCTCCCATATTATTAAGCTGGTTTTGGTATTGAATTATATGAAGTGGTAGGCTTAGCTATTGTTGTTGGAACTTGGTCATTGATAATTATCTTAAAACCATTTTCGAGCAGAATGTAAAACCTATTTTCTTGTTGCAGATATCCCAAAAATGATGGCTTTGCTATCTCTCCATAACTTGTGGTTGGCTTTTCAATTGTTTCGTATGTAGGCATTAGCGGTAATTTTGATATTTAAGTGTCATTTTCTTGCGCGTCGGCAGATTGTTTTTGTAAAATTCTAGGAATCTATCCTCTGCTTTCTGATGTTCTTGGTTGAAAACTGTTATTTCCTGTGAGGTGTAATTTTTGGAATGCATGATAATCTCAAGCTTAGCCAGATCCCATGCAAGAATATCCTGCAAGTTCGCTTCAATTTGAACTGGCGCGGTAGTAGATGTGAAATCAACTTGTCTTTGTTCATATTCAATATAGATTCCCTTGGTGATGTTTCCGGCCGTAGTTTTAGGAGGTCGGATTTTGTAAGAATTGCGAGTAAAATCCACGCGCGGATCGCTCTGTGAAAAATCACTTGCAAGTTGCACGTCGTTGTATTCACTTCTTTCGTTTAAAGCGTTATCGTAAACATTGCACTTAATCCATGTAATGCCGTCATAGGAAACTTCAAAGCGCACGGGTTTTAAAAGGTCGGCTGGGAATGCAAATTCTCCTCCAAATCCGTTATCGCCAGCTACCAGCCCCACCGTGGAAATCAAATCAGTCGTGGCTTCGTTAATCGTGGCGTTCTTGTCCACGCGCACCCTTAAAATATCTAAGACGCGGTGGCCGTAGAGAGTGTTAAGACGTTTATAAAACGTGGTAGTGCTTCCGTCTAAGAAAGTAGCTTCCGCCTTATTGACGAGTCCGTATGAAAATGAGAGTAAATCGCTTCCGATCATAAAAATTTGTAATTACCTCTTAAATTTGCTAAATGTTCCTCAAAATAACCTATTTCATTGATGTTATGCCCTCCTAAATTACCAATGTGATAATGTTCTACCGTGGGATATTTAACTTCCAATTCCTTTGGTCTCCTTTGGTCGTTATAGTGCTGGTCTGCCACCCAATATCCTTTTTCCAGCAGAACTTGATACATTCCGTCTGATATCTGCCAACCTGGGGCCTTAAAACCTTTTTCTAATCCAAATTGCTCTATCTTATCCAGGTATTCCTTTGATTGTTCGTAAGTCCAATTCTCACATTCCCTTGATGTTTCGTGCAGCCAGCCGTGAGGAATCATTTTAATCCAATCAATCTTTTTCATTTCCTCTATCCATTCCTTGGAACATCTTCCAACTATCGTGAACAGATTTATTTTGAAATCAGGATTTTTAGCTTTAATTCTTTTCAAAACTTCCATGCCGTCATTCCCTTGGCAGTAGTCGTCAGCGTCTACAAAATATGCAGTCATAGTTTCTGACTCTCCTATATTGCGGTTCTCCATATGGCTTGAATAGGTTTATTAAATCTTCAGGAGTAAATTGCCAAATATGTTCAGGATATTCTTTCCCTTTGCTGTCTTCGCAATCCGGGTCAACTGTAGAAATTATCATCATTCCTCCTTGCTTGGTTATCCTCGCCATTTCTTTAACTAAATATTCGGGTTTTTCCATGTGTTCTATTAGTTCCCCTGCTCCTACCAGGTCAAAATATCCATCTTCGTAAGGAGTTTCAAGAACGTTTCCAATAGCATATTGGATGTCAGGATATTTGTTTACGACTTCCCGCTTGGCATATTCTGAAAAATCTAAGGCATGAAGTTCCGCGACATTATCCTTTCCACCTGATTCTCTGAAAAGCTCAACAAATCCCTTTATTCCCGCTCCTAAATCAAGAACTTTCATTCCTTGTTGGATTAATTTGTAAAATTCAACCTGCCTTTCTACGTCAAAATCTTTCCCCTCAGTGAAAACTTCGTCAAAATGTTCCCCCGTATTTATATTTTTTTCAGTTAATCGTTTCATTTTTCTTCTTGCCATTTTCGCTCAAAATAGCCTGGATTATGTTTATATTGCCCGCCTGTGGTCATGTAATGATTCACTGTCAAATCTTCTATGTATCCAACTTTATAACCAGTTGCTTTTACCCAAGAACAGAAAAGTTCATCTTGTCCCTTAGCTTTGGGGAGATTTTCAGGATAGCGATATTGTTGATAGATTTCTGCTGGTACGATGTGGAATAATCCACCAACTACCGCAGTCATTCCTATACTATGTCCAGCTATTTCCTCGTATCTGCCTCTTTTCGGTTGATTGTCTATCCCTTCAACATTTGGGGACAGAATTAATTTTTTTCTGTCCTTGAAAATTTCAATTATCTTTTCAAGAATATTTTCAGAAACAACTTCGCAATCATTATCAAATTTGATAATCAGGTCGTAGCGCTCCCTGAATATTTCTTCAAGAGCTTGATTGCTAGCCTTGCTTATCCCAACATTTTCAGGATTGTAAATAACTTTTTTGAATTGGCTTTCATTTTCCTTTAGCCATTCAACCGTTCCGTCTTGGCTTCCGTTATCAATGATGTACCAGTCGAATTCAACACCTGCTTTATCCCAAAGAGTCTGAAAACAGTGTTTTGTGAACTCCAATCTGTCCCTGGTGAGGGTATAAATGGCTATTTTATTCATAAAAAGCTATGATTCCGAGTGAATTAGCTACATACATGCCTTTTTCCTTGAAAAGAGGTGTTAGTCTGATAGCATCCCCGAAAAGAATCTGCTGTCCTTTCTTAAAAGTAGTATCACCACCATCAACAATGAAATAATCACTTGGCGGAATAACTTTTGAATCTTTCTGCATTCTGAATCCTTTTCTTAAAACATTTTCTACAATAACGTGTCCTGCAATTGGTTTTGGTAGTTTTGATTTAGCCATTTTGTTTATTTAAAATTTTACCGATACGTTCTTTTGTCCAGCGACTGTTTAAAAGTGTTCTGTTGTCGCTAGTATGTTTAAATCTATCTCTTGAACTGGAATGATGATGAACGGTTGGGGTTTGGATTATTTCAATCGAATAACCTTTTTCTAGCGCGGTGAGAAATATTTCTTGATCTTCCCCGCCGTTTTTGTAAGCTTCATCTAGTCCGCCTAATTCTTCCCAAACTTTCTTTTTAACTCTGAATAGAAATCCGGTAGGAATAGTGGCTTGCTCAAAATTATCAGTTATTTCCTCGGCAATAAATCCGTTTTTCCATTTATAACTTATGCCGTACCAAATTTTATCTTTGTGCCAGTTCGGAGTGATTTGCGCGGCGCCTACAATGTCCGCTTCACTACTAATCATCTGTCGGATAACCTCATCTTCTGGTTCAATGTCATCGTTCATGAAAATAAGATTGTCAGTAGTAGCGATTCTCGCTCCTTTGTTGCAATTTTCGCTGAACGTTCCCCCTCCGATGACTAGGATATTGAAATTGTCGTGAGAAAGACGGTCTAAACATTTGTGTAGCATGTCATGGCGGTTTTGATGTGGGATAATAATGTCTGCTAGTTTAGTGTCTTTGATACTGTGCTTTTTCATCAAAATTGCTCGCGCCGTTGTGCTGTCGGGCGTATCTTTGCCAAAAGTTATGCCGTTTTCGCGTACTTTGGTTGAAAAAACGCATTCTCCGCAATATTTCCCCTCTCTTCCCTTATCCAAAAGCGTCAGCCACAAATCCCAGTCTTGAAATTTCTTTAGGCTCTCATCGAATCCAGGGAAATCTTCTTTGCGGATTAGACTCATGGTTGAAATATAGTTCCATTTCCATAAATCATGCGAACTGAATTCCTTGTTTCCTATTAGTTTCCCATCCAAGGAATAACTTCCGTAGGAATAAGCAGCTTTAAAATTTTTAATGAGCGTTCCATATAAAATTGCGATTGCGTCTTTGTCCCATTCAAGGTCATTGTCGGAAAAAAGAACAAATTCCCCTTTAGACTTTTCAAATCCCCTATTCCTGCAAACTGGCGCACCCTCTTTTTTCTCATCTATCTCAACAATAATTTCAATGTTTTGGTAACTCTGATTTTTGAGAGATTCCATTGAGTCTATTTTTTCATTGGAGCGACTAGGAATGATGATTGAAATCAACGGAGCATTTTCCTTACACTTCTCAACATGACCGCAATCTTCAAAACAATAAGGACATTCATTTTTTGCCAACCCTTTTCTTTTTGGGGTTTCATTAATCAATGTTGCTCCGTCCTGTTCTATCATTTCCTTGGCTCTTTCCGCCGACACTTCAACTATTCTTCCCGAAAAATTTCTTATTAGCATGGTTTGTAGTGTCCTCAAGACTTCTCCCTCTAGAAAGGAGAAGAATGAAGACACTAGATTAGAATCTGATAACAATATCCACTAATTCTCGTGCACCTTCTGTGAAAACTTTCTTTCCATACAAATCCCACAAGATGTATTCAGTTCCAAGGAACGTTGTACCATCTGACAATTTAGGATTTTCGATTACTTCAAGATTGATAAGACTTCCTGCGTTCTTTCCGAAAGAAATAGCGCCTTTCTTACCCATCAACCAGTGACGAACATTATGGTTAGAAACAACTGAAGTTCCAACGTTCAAGGATGTGAAAACAGAAATTCCGTTCAAATCACCTTTGTAACCATTTTTCATCACGCTGTCAGCCAATTGGAATCCATTAGCGATAAGATATTTCTTACCATAAAGGATATAGTCACTTGGATGCATAACGAGGAACAAGTCTCCGTTATTTTCCACTGACTGAGCTGCAAGCTTAGCTTCACCAGCCAAAATTGCGTCCATAACTGCGCCAGTAGATGTTGCCAAGTTAATTCCTTGTCCATCTGTCTGCCCTACATCTCCACCGTCAACTTCTGAACCAGCATTTGCATGTTCTGCAAGAATAGCTGTATCGATAGTATCGCGAAGTTTGTAAGTTGCTCGGTCTTTCATGCGTCCATTTAGACGATATTTCATTTGTTTCTCATCCAAACGATCAACTTTGAAAGCTGCGTATTGAGCTGTACCAATTACCAATTGTTCATTTGTAGAAGTGATGTCAGATGTAGACACACCAGCAGAAGCTGGATTCCTTGTGTATGTTCCAACTGTTGGGTCAGAAGCATAAGGGTTGTTATAAGTGTCTCCGTCTGCTAGTTCAATAACTTCACAAATTTGCATTGCTACTAGATTTTTTGTGGCGTTTTCCTGAACTTCAGGAGCCCAAATTTCTCTGATAAAATGCTGTAAATCATTAGCCATATTCTATTTATGCGTTGCGTACCAGGCCGAATATTCTTGTCGTCTGCCAGATTTGGCGTTAAGCCAAGCGATATCTTCTTTGTTAGAAAGGTCTATGTGCGCAAAGCTTCTTCCATTACTAGACATCCCCGGACTGGGTCTGCCTATTTTTGTTTTGTTCACCTCGTCTTCAGCTTTAGCTTCGGCTCTGGCCTTGGCTTCTCCTTTAAAATAGGATGAGCTTTCATAAAGTGTGAAAGGGTCTTTGCCAAGTAATTTGGCTTCCTTTTCAACTTCCGTCCAGATTTCTTGAGCTTCTGGGTTGGCCTTAAAATAAAGGCTCTTTAGAACTGGGCTTGATGCCTGTTCTGTCGGCTCAATCTTTTCGACTTCCTTAATCTCCTTCACTTCTTTTTTCTCTCGTCCTACTTGTGAAGCTAATTTCTTAACTCCTTTTAAAAGACGATTGTATTCTTCCCGTGTTGGAGCTTCATCTGACTGCTCAGATTCAAAAAGGTCATCGAACTCCGATGCTTCCTCTGATTCGCGTTCTTCGCCGAGTGTAGACTTTTCGTCATTCTCCTCGAAGTGTTGGTCTTCTTTGGTTTCCATTTGTTTTGAGGTTTACTTTATACCCACCAGCTCTTAAAGTGAGCTGACAAAATGAGTATATTTGTAACCTCAAAGGTTACAATAAGTTGTTAAGGATGTTGGATAGGGTCTGCGAGGCTTTGATGTTAGTCATCACGAGGTCGGCTAGTTGTTCTTTAGGTTTTCCTAGCGCGTCAATCAACAGTCTAGTGTCGGTCAACGATTCAATATTTTTTTTAATCAATTCTTCCACAACGTACTTTTGAAAATTCTTGTCTTTTTTCAGGCGTTCGAAATAAAGATTTCGCTTCTCATCTTCACCCTTAAGAACTTTCTTTATCTCTTCTTCCTGCTTGGCACGTTCTGGGTTATAAAAAGCTGATTTGCTCATAAGGTGTATTTAATTTATAAAGCGGCTGGCGGCGGTGTCATCGTTCCATTTTCAGCTTGCAGTTGCATCATCTTTTCTTGTTCCCTGGCGGCTATTTCTTCCTTAGAAGGGTCATAAGCGCGGGGATTTAATCCTTGGAGACTCAAAATTTCGTCTTCAATCTTTCCCTTGCTCTTGGTTGATGTCTCGTCATTTTTCATGGCAGTCAAAGCGTCAAAGCGCCCCTTGTAATCGAATGCTTCTTGGCTGATATCAAAGTCCACCATGGTCTGCATTTCTTTCAGCAGCGTCTTTTTAATCTGAGGAAAGCGCATGTCGCCCTGGTCTAGCAGTTCTTGCTTGAGCTGTTCTCTGGCTTGAACAAACTCTTCTTCGCTTGGGTACATGCCTGTTGAATTCTTGACTTCTAACGCCCAACCATTCACCGCATTTTCAATCAAGAAGTTGTCCATTTCTTCCAGTTGGGTCGGATCTCCTAAAATTGCCACCACTTCCTGCTCGTCCAGTTCGTCCACGATGTCTTGCGCGTAACCGTTGTTAAAGAGACGTTTCATGCCGTGTTGCATTCTCTCTCGGGTGTAATCAAACACCGTATTAGCTACTTGCTGGTTGATTGAAGCCTGGGTAGCAGAAGTTGAAGCTGGTGTTTCTTCGCCTGTTCCTTGAGCGGTGATCCCGATAATCTGGCGCATCAGTTCGTAAATCTTTTCTTCCATAGTCGAGAAATCGAATGTCTTCATATCAACTGGCAATTGATTGAAAGTTTCCCCAGGCGCAAGTGTGATGATAGAACCAGTTTCAAGGTTAGCGACAGATTCCTGCGATAGTTGCGTCAGTCCATTCACGCCTTGAATGGCAGTATGCACGTTGATTCCCATCAGTCCTTTGAGGTCGAGCTTACGTTTGTTGTTGTAAAGCTCGTTGTACATCATTTCAGGCGCGGCCAAGAGTTCTCCGCAGCCTAATCCCTGCTGTCTGCCCGGCACTTTGAAAAGGTCGAACTGTTCATACGGAAACATTTCCTCGTATTCGCCCAACTTTTCGATCATTCTTTTCGAGGTTCGTTTTTTCTTGTAAGGAGTAGCGAACCTGTCCAGTTCGATGTACGGCTGCCACTCACTAGGCTTATGAAGCGTATCGGCTTCGGTGATCGTGTTGTCGAGATATTTGACGCAAATCTTGTGAATCTTTTTGTCTTTTCCCACAATGCCCCATGTCCAAAACTCAACTACTTTGAATTTGCTCTCCCCTTGCTTTTGCATTTTCTCCCAGAGTTCTTCTATTTCCTCCCAGTGTTCGGACCAATCTTTTTTATATGAAAGCATCTGGTCGTAGGTATAATGGCAAAGCTCTGCGTGCCTTCTCTCTTGCGGGTTTTGTACGTTAGGCTCTGTAATGTAGTTTCTTAGGTCAACAGTCGCCAGTGAGCCGTCCACCCGCTTCACAATCGAGCTTCCGTACCAGCACATCTCAGACATAACAGTGTCGATGAATTCTCCAAAGAAAGTTCTCGAAAGATGCGAAGTGAAGGCCATGCGAAGCAGCGCCACCAATTTAATCCGCGCGCCGTTAAGAGAGCGGATATTAAAATGTTTCATGTCCAAATCAGAGCCTTGAATCAAAGTTCGGTAAACTACCCACATCTTGCGGAGAAAGACGCGTTCAAATCCGTTTTCTTCTTTACTTCCGTCTTTAAATTTGGCATTAAAAAGACGTGCCGATTCATTGTTAACGTCGCGCATGTTGTACGAAACGCCAGGACTAACTTCCACAGTTCCCTGCTCGAAGTCTGTTATGAAAGATTGCAGTTCGTTTTTGTTTTCCATTTGTTTTTTTATCTAAATGAAGGTCGTTGTAAATTGTATGTTGGTCTTTCTTGCGGTTGGAATGATTTTGATATTTGTGTCTGATATGCTTCTGCGTCTAAGACGTCGTCGTGCGTAGATTGAGGGAATTCCAATTGTTCTTCTTCGAGGTCAGTGCAATGTCCTTTGATGTGATAAACCGATTTACTTTCGTATCTTGGCAGAATGCTTCTAATCCTTAATTCTTTTTGCGTTCCATTGTGCTTTAAGGGCGTAATGGTAAGAAACTTATTTCTTCTTCTCATTTCATCCTCCAAAAATGGTTGCACAACCTGTAAATATATTGTTTCTTCAACCCCTATCGCGTCCAAATTCCATGTTTCCTGTAAATAAAATAACCTGTCGATAAGTTCTTTCGGACTGATTCTTTCTTTCCAAGCCTTGATGTTCCATTTGTTTTCTCTGTCATTAAAATTGATGCAAAAGCCCGTGTTATCGTTTTCGGCATTCTTTGACATGGCTGTGTCAATCGTCAACGATCGGTAAGTTTGCAGAGCTAAAACTTCTTCGATGGTTCTGTATTGGAAAAACTCTTCTTTAAATTCTTGATTTTCACTTGCTATCGGTTCTTGCTGATAAAGCGCAGACCATTCGTAACTTCCAATGGAATTTTTAGTGTTCATAAGCATCGGCAAGCTAAACTTTTCTTTCCATAGCGCCTCTCCTGCTTTGCGGTGTTGCTCGTCGTTTATCGCTATTGCTGGAAATTTAATCACCTCCCACGCGTCAAACTCAGTAATATCTGGATTTTGCTCATCAGCTTCTTGTTTTTTAAGCAACCTCCCGACTAAATCATCTTTGTGCCAGCGCGTCATAATCACGATAATTGCTCCGTAGCCCTCTTGTCGGGTATAAAATGTTGATTTATACCAGTCGTACACGTTATCCCTAATCAGCTTACTATCAGCTTCTTTTCTGTTTTTAAATGGGTCGTCTATTATCCCAATCTTGAAACCTTTACCAGTGATTGATCCTCCAACTCCTGTTGAGGTATATCCGCCTTTCGATTCAGTCATCCATTTCCCCTTGGCTTTCGTGTCTTGCTTGAGTCTAGTTTTGAAAACCGCCTGATAAGCTTCGCTATTCATCAAATCCCTCGTCTTTGAACCAAAATCTTCGGCTAAGTCCGATGAATAACTCGAAACCATTATCGGAAACTCTGGGCTTCTGCCTAAAACGTAAGCCGGGAATTTGATTGAACAGGTTTCGCTTTTGCCGTGCCTAGGCGGAACTTCCAAAATGATTCTTACTTTTTCTCCTTTTAATGTCTCTTGGTATGCCGATTCCAAAACCTTTCCTATTTCTTCATGTAGCCAGCTAGGGTTGTATCTTTCGTCCGTGTAAATGGAAAAATCAATGATGTTATTTTGTGCCGCTACCTTCAGCGATTCCAGCTCTTCTTCGGAGTATTCGTTCTGCTTGTTCTGGGCTAATGTTTGAGATTGATTCTCCATCTGTTTTTATATCTAAATTCTTTCCTAACTGCTGGACATGGTCTAAATAAATCTCGGCCGCTCTATCTGATTCTTTCGCTCTTTGCGCAAGGTTGTGAAGAATTGTTGGAGTTTCTTTCTTGGCTACTCTAAGCGATAATTCAAATATTCTTTTTTGAATATCAGGCTTACACACCTCCCAGTAATATGTCCTTCTATTTATTCCCCTGTTTTCACAAAAAGCCGTAACAGTTTCTTCTCTTAAATCTGTCGGAGTTGCTTCAAACTCAATCATTTCTTCTATCCAGCTTTTTTCTGCCATAATGTTTATGATTAGTGAGAGATTCGGACTCTCGTCTTCCCTCGCCGTTCGTGAATCTTTTTCTTTCAAAAGCGTAAGGTCTTTAAACCAATTTCCTACTTGTTGGGGGATGCTGTACCATTTAGCCAACTAATCAATTATTTAATCTTCGTCTTCAAAATCAGATTCAGTATCAGTTTGAAATCCTATTAGTGGGGTTAGCTCTCTTTCATCATCCTTATTGCTTTCCAGCGAATGAAATTCCGCTTTGATATTCTTCGCTTTCCTTATCGCTTCTGAAAGGTCTTTGGCGTTTATTCTCTTTTGATACCAGAGTGTAAAATTAGCCATATGATTAGCAACCTTTTTTTGGTTTCATCGGCATACCTTTTTTAGGCATTGGCTTCATTGGTTTGGATGTTGGTTTTGCTACTGGTTTTTTTGGTTTTTTCATGGTTTTTTATTTAAATTCTTCTAATATTCTTGACTGATGCTAAAAGATAGAACGCACCAGTTTTTATTGTCTCTCGTCTGCGTTTATAAGCTTTAAGCTTTCAGACGTACTTTTTACCTTTAAGATAAAAGCAGGTGAGAAATAATAATTTGCTTGCGCCCATCTCCACTATTTTCGCCCTACGGACATCGGCTCTAGAAACCTAATAGCTGGGGTATGGGAGAAAAAAAACTATTCCTGATCGTAAGTGCCTTCGTAATTTCTGTCGGATATCTGCGAGGGAGTTAAATACTCTTCTGGTATTTCGAGATAACTGCAGCAGTCACATTTCTCTCCTTTTGGGAGAGGTGAGCCGCATTCGAGACAAATCCATGTTCTAGCCATATTTGTTTTTGACCAACAAAAAAAGGAGACTACAAAAAACCGATTTAACGATTTTCTATAGTCTCCTTATATAGTTTGGGACGTTTGTATTGCTAGAGAATTGTATCTCTCCTCAAACTCTAGCATGAAAATTAATATTTGTCAAATTTGTTATGCACAGTTAAGCCTTTTCTTGTCCATTATAAGCTGATAGCCGTTTACCTCGCTCTCTTTTATAAAAATAACCACTTTCCCTTCCCCGAATTTATCCTTTACATTTCTTATCCCTTGTTGGATTTCTGCCAATAGTTGTATTTCTTTTTGTGTTTCCATAATTATTCTGCTGTAATTAAGGTATAAGTTATAGTTTTTCCTCGTACTTTAAACTTCATTTTTGCGTTACCTACTCTTTCAGCTTCTTTCATCATGGCCCTGATTAGTGTTTCTTGTGTTGGTTTTAAGTTTTTTAGCTTTTTCATATTTGTATTAGATAAGTCTTTTATTCCACTTAAAATGATTCCTGCCATAAACAACCCATAGAGCTATATTCATTGGCAATAGTCCCCATGCTGACATTGAAAATATCCATATAAGCCATAGAAACTGATTAAGTAAACCTACGGCCCATGCTCCTTGTTTTTTATTTCCAGCGAGAACCATTGTGTAGATTGTGATAGCTGATAAAAAATACGGTAAAATTATTTTGATCATATTATTTCTTTTTACCCTTATCTTTTAGATAAAGAATCCACCCCAATAAAGCAATCCAAATGTCATAGCTGTCGATAACAATGCAGACCAGAAATTTACATCCTCTCTAGGTTTTCCATGTTGATTTGCTGCTACTAATAAACCTATACCCATTAATACTAAAGTTATTATTTGTGGTGTTTTCATATTTTTATTTTTTAGATTTCTTAGCTTTTTGACAGTTCTTGCAGGTGTAGACCTTAACTATTTCTTTTTCTCCCGTTTCTATGTCCACTATAAGACTATAAAATGTGTCTACAATCTCCCTTACCTTATCCCTCATTTCTTGCTTCATTTCTGCTTTCTCCTTATTGACCAAAGCTCCGCAGACGCTACATTCGCAATATTGCTTGAACTCCGCCAAGGTTTTTGAGTGCAGGGTCATTATTTCGCTTCCTCTTTTTAAATCTTCGTTAAATTCTCTTCTTAATTTTCGCTCTAATGTTTTGATTCCGAACATTTGTTTTATTTTTAATATTTATTTGCTGCCTACCACGTTTTTATCATAAATACTTTCTCCGCCATTTAAATGCTGCTTTACTTTTCCAATTCGCATTGAAGCGTCTTCAAGATGACGATATGCCAAAATAATATTAGCAATACATTCTTTTTCTACTAAAGTGTTTCGCATTAGGCGTGCTTTTTCGCTATTCACGTCGTGTGCAATTTCTTTAATTGCAAGTCGCAACTTATCCATACTTTCATCAAAGGTCTTAATTTCGCCTTGTTCTGCTCTCTCTTGAAATTCTTCTATTCCGATCATAGTGTTTTTATTTTTAATTTTTAGATATAAAAAAAAGTCACGATTAAATAGGTCGTAACTTTTTTATTTGATTGTATTCTCTTACACTCAGCTTATCATATTTAGAGGACTTTGTCAAGGGCTATTGATTCATTATTTTGGCTTGTTAAGGAATTGTTTAAGGCTTTCTTTTGAAATATACTTTGGTCTAAAGGTGCTGCCTTGTAATGTTTCATCTTCTGCCCATTCCTCTATTCCCTTGATAAGAGAGTCTTTGGCTTGTCACTCTACGCCATCAACAGTAAATAATCCAAATCTTCTCAAATCTTCATCCTCCCTGCCTTTCCGATAAGCTTCCTCTCTTTCCTTTTGTAGGGTTTCTCTGAAAAGTTGCTTTATTTCCGCTGGTATTCCTTTTTTTGTGCTAATGGAGTCATAATATTTATTTTCTCCAAATCTTGAATATTTTTTTGTAATAAACCTTTCGTCAAATTCTATTTCCCACCCTTTAGGCTCGTCTTTGGTATCATCTCGCATAAGTTTTTTACATTGATGACAGGTAGGATTAAATTCTTCACTGTCCCAGACGTGTCGACAGTCTTTGGTATCATTGAGAGGTTTGGGATTTTCTTTGTGGCAAGAGCAATTATTGTCTGAACACCAGATAGGAAAATTAATACCTCCAGCGGCGTATCTTTTGCATTCAACGCAACATGTATCTGGATTTATTGTCTTATTCATAGTTTTATATTTTTAATAATCCCTGCTCTAATAGATATTCTAATTGTAGGCCTCTAGCATCTGCTTCTGTTTCAAAGTGCTTATCAACTACCAAGTCGTAGTCTGGTAAATCAAACCATTGGGCACAAGCAACTGTGACATCATATCCCCTACCTACTACTATATAAAAAACTTCATTGTCCATATTATTTTACTTGTTTGGTTAATTAGTATGTCCTGTCTCCGTTATCTCCATTTCCTATTTTCCATGCTGTAGATGTGAAATATTTATCTATAAATGGCAAATTTACTCTTATCCACGCATATCCTGTTCCATTCCCATTAAGTGTTGACCCACCTATTCCCCATGATACCGAATAGTTTTCTGTAAAAATTCCATGTTTGCGTACTTTCATATTTTTATTAATTTTGTTAATTATTCTTCCAGAACTCCCACCATTTAGGTTCAAATTCCTCAAATTCTTTCAGTCTTTCCGTTTCCCATGCGAGATATTCGCTTTTCTGATTTGTTTTATGGTTTTTATAGAAATCCCGTTCTGCTTTGGAATAATCTTGATGAATTTTTATGCCTTGATTGTCGTGCTGGACTATTGCGTGAAACCAAACATTGAAACTGGTGTGTCTTCTAAATTGGTTACTTGTCCCAATCATCTGATAACCATACCTTGGAAGAGTTTTGTATGGGTCTTTTAATTCTAGGTACATGTTTTTGTTTTTAGTTGATTAGATTTAACATCTCACTTCTTCTGTGGCTTCACCTGCTCGCCAAGGTTGCCTGTTGTATGTGATAGTGGAGTACTGATATCATCTCGTGTCAGTTCATCACCCTAGGTCAATTTATGAGCGAGTCATATTCTGCTTTGAGGTCGTCGTGGATTTGCTTGTAGTTCGGTTTGATGTGATCTTTTTTAAATTCCGCGTCCATGGCTTTTAACTGTTCGTATTTCCCAGGGAACTTTTCTTCAAACCATTTTTTTTGAGCCAGCGGATTTTCGTGCCAATCAAAGTGGCATCTGGCGCATTGATCCATGATGTTCTCGACTATGACGCTCATGCGGTGAAATTTTCCTTCGGGCAAGATGTGAGAGCCATGCTGCTGCTTTTCCATTTCGGCTGAGTTTCCGCATTTGCAACAAACATACCCTGCAAGGTGTTTAGCAATCTTTTTCGCCCACTCTACTGCTTCGTGTCGCCAGTCTTCATTCGTCCAGTCCGCTTTAGTCCTTCTTTTTTTTAGCTTGGTCGGTTTGCTTTTGAATGCAGTCCTTTTAAGTTGCTTCGGAGGTTTCTTGACGCTAAGCACTTTCGGTACTGCGAAGGTTAGATGGCTCATTTGATTTTGTTATTAGTTTTTGTTGATTTAAAAAACGCTGGTCTAGGAAATATATTATTGCTTTGTCTAGAGTTGATTCGTGACCGAAAAGAATATCTACATCTTCAAATTTTTCAGCAAGTTCATTATATCTTTTCGAATTCCAATCATTCTCACTTTTGAATAATCTTTCTTTTTCTTTCATCTCCTGCCAAATTAAACGAATTTCTTCTGAAGGTAATTTCATAAAAGTTTTTGTGAACTCCCTATGGTTTCCTCGACAATCCACAGGGAGTTTTTGCTTGTTATTTTTTAACAATTACCACTCATTAATAAACTCCACATCTTCCAAGCCAAAAGATTGCGCCTTTGCTTTTACGCAAGTATTTTTATCCGTACCTATAAAATATTCCCTGCCTGTCGAAGGACAAAAACAATTATAGAATTTAAGCGGCTCGTCCATGTTTTGAACTGTAAAAGAGATCACTTTCATCATATTTCCTTTGCTATCAAGCTGTTCGTCTAAGATCTTATAATCTTTTAGTTGAAGCATTTTTGATTTATCCATGTATTCGTAAGCAATTCTTCGGTGTTCGATATTATCAATCGCAAAAATTTCATCGGGTGTCATTTCGTCATTCACGATCTTATCAAGCCATTCTTTTTCAAATCTTACCCCATGCAAATGATATAACCCCCATCCATCAGGATATTCGATTGATTTTTCTGTTTCTGAATGAAGTCTCCCTTGTTCATCGCGATTTATTTTTGTGGGTCTAGCACATACCATCACAAAATCCCTATTAGGCCAGATATAATTTACTGATTCGCATACTTTGCGGTACGCTAGTGCTCTGTCCATAATGTCTTTTGATAATTTCAATTTGCAAATATCGAAGAAGAAATTAGAAAATGCAACCCCCCAATACCACCCACCGACCCAAAATTGACCGCCCAGCCAATAATGCCAACTAAAATTAACTCCTGCTTTTTTTGCAATGTTAATTGCTGTTGTAACAGCACCGCCAACAGCACCGTCAACAGCACCGCCAACAGCATCGTCAATAGCATCGCGAACAGCATCGTCAACAGCACCGCGAACAGCACCGCGAACAGCATCGTCAACAGCACCGCCAACAGCATCGTCAATAGCATCGCGAACAGCACCGCCAACAGCACCGCCAACAGCATCGTCAATAGCATCGCGAACAGCACCGTCAACAGCACCGCGAACAGCACCGCGAACAGCATCGCCAACAGCACCGCGAACAGCACCGCCAACAGCATCGTCAATAGCATCGCGAACAGCATCGCCAACAGCATCGCCAACAGCATCGCCAACAGCACCGCGAACAGCATCGCCAACAGCACCGCGAACAGCACCGCCAACAGCATCGCGAACAGCATCGCCAACAGCATCGTCAACAGCATCGTCAACAGCATCGTCAACAGCATCGTCAACAGCATCGCGTTTTTTTCTTAGAATTGCTTCCGCTACAGATGCTGCCAACCCCCCAACTAACGGAGAATTAACCCTAATAATATTTTTAGGATAAGTTAAGCCAGCTTTTTCATAACAAATAGGCATATATTTATCAAAAGTGTCCCAATCTGTTTCTCCTGTTTGAAGTCCTTTTTCAATCCACATATCTCGATATGACATCATTGCTACTTCTTGTTTTTTTGTAAGTTTTTCTATTCGTTGCATATTTTTTTAATTTATTTTTATTAGTCAACTACGGGTATAAGTCCCTGCGGCGTGAATTCTTGCTGTTTAATTAATTGGTAATTTCCATTAGGCAATTTAGCATCACCAATTTTAGGACTATGTTCTGGGTGCAAAAGATTTGTGTTTTTAGCTTTAAAATATCCAAACACAAAATCACTTTCTTTTACTAGATATATTTTACCGGTATCAAAAGTATGAGCGTTGCCATGAGAACCTGACATCAACATATTAGTCTTAGTTTCTTTTAGTCCTTTCGGAATTTTGCTAACTTTGAGAAATAAGATTTCTCCGTGTCGGAATGCTTGTTGTTTTTTCATCTTGTTTTTTTAAATAATTTAATTAAGTTCATTTTTTTGGAAATTAAGTTTAATTTTTGCTAATGCCTCAAGATTATTTTTGCGCTGCTCTTCGGAAAACTCCTCTATTTTTGGTAGTTCCTTCTCGGTATAGGATTTTTCTTTCTTTTCCTCCCAAGTCCTAACTGCGGCTTTCCAGTCTTTCATTTTGTTTTTTCCAACCATCCAACCCTTAGCGGAATAAAAGTTATGCCACTTATCAGAATTAACTCCATTGTTTCTTTCCGTGCAGTATTTTTTTACTTCTTCAAGTGTGGGTGGAGCGAAGCGACTTATAATAGATTCTTTAATTCTTAATTTCTTTATTTCTTCTTTTATAGTGTCGTCTTGCTGTCGTCTTGCTGTCGTCTCCTTTACGCTTTCCATATCGCTTTTGTAATTATCCATTGTCTGATATTTGGCGTAGTTAAGCACTGTAATGACCATTCCGCGTGTCGTCTTACGTGTCGCTATCATGTCGTCTGCTTTCGCCCAACGCATGAACTTATCAATTTGATCTTTTGTAGCCTTTGTATAAAGCATTATTTCGGAATAGGTCATGAAATTCTCACCCTTTTTTAATTCTTTACAGTCGGCGTAATTGACATGAGAAATTATGTAAAACCATACTTTGAACCACTTGTCTGGCTTAGAGAAAAACACATCACTCTCGACTGTTTTTCTAGCCCAAACAGTAGCGCCATTAGTGTTTCTTTTCACATTTATTTTTGAATCAAACGTATGACTATCTTTTAACTTTTCACACGTTCTTTTCTATTTAGTTTTTATCTTTCTAATTTAGCTTTGTATTGGTCTATTAATGCTTCAGTATGTCTTTTGTAAAAAGTTTCCCACTCTTCGGCTGAATTAACTTGCTTGTAGTAGACAAAAATTACGTTGTAGAGCCTTTCGCTTTGTGTTTTACCTTCCATACCTTTCTCTACTTTTTTCTTGCCCTTGCTCGGCGTGTCAATTGGCTCAATGGTCATCTTGACGTTTAAATTTTGAAGGGACATGAACATCACTTTTTCATCTGGACTAAGTTCAGGAGTGCTGATAGATAGTCCTAGAGAACCATCGACCTTGGCTCTAATTCCTGAAATCACCGCTTGGCTTTCGATTGATTGCATAGTTTTTGTTTTTTAATAATTTACTCATCTCAACCCAGAAGGGCTGAGGGAATAAACTAGAAAGGAACGCTTTCAATTCTGACCTCGTCCTGTTCTTCGTAGAGATTGATTGTTGGAATTTCTTCTTCCTTTGCAATTTCATTCATTTCTTCAACAACTCCTTTTTTGATAACTGCCTTTTCTCTTTCCTCATGGGTCAACGAAGTTTTTTCTTCCTCAATTGTTAGGAATGATTCAATGTTTGAAAAAGTCTTGTCATCCTTGGTGGTGTTTTTAACGACAACTCTCACCTGCTGTCCAACTAAAGAATTAATGAAACTTGCGTCGCATTCAGCCTCTTCTTGCACTGTCATTTCTCGTCTGATTACTGTTTCAATAATTTGATATAGCAGGTTTTTTCCTTTCTTTGAGCTAATATATAGATAAGTTGGAACAAAATTTTGGAAAACACTGCGTCCCCTCAAGGATTCTCCTTTTTTGTCAAACCCTCCCAAAAGTACAAACTGGAAATTAAGAACATTTTCGTAAATCTTTTCTGCATCTGACTTTCCGCGCGTGTCATAAGTCGGTTTGCTTTCGAGGTTTATGTCGAAAATTTCAACCTGGTAAACATTTTCCGGCAATGGGTCAAATCCCTTAGCTTCTTTTTTCTCAACTTTCAATTCTTGTGTAATCATTACTTTATTTGTAGATTCTGGTGCGAACTTATCGCCACTCCTGGAATAGATATTCCAGTTTTTAAGGCTTTTTTAATCGCAAGCTTGTCTACTTGTTTAATTAATTTAACTGCTATAAACTCCTCAGGAACAATGGATTCATCGACCACTTCCACTGTTTCTGATTTCAAAAATGTTAACTTGAACAAGTCTGTTTCAATTTTTTCAATGCCATTTTTTTCCATTGCCCATTTAATATATTCTTTCAATCTATTAGCAGCGTTTATTCGGTGCTTTTTAAGCTCGCTAAGGCGTTTAATCTCGTTGTCTATGGCTTCGGTACTTCTCAAAATACTTTGTTGAAACATGACTACGTTTTGAGCTTTTTCCTGAAGCTGCATCTGCACGTTTTCAAGATATTCTGTAAGCGTGGCGTCGTCTTCAACCATTTCTTCTAATTTGCTGAAAGCGTCAGCAATAACGTAAAGTTTTTCAGTACTCATAACTTTTAAAATTCATAATAATTATCTTCATCTGGCGCAAAGTTTTTAGCCTGCTCATCTTCAATTCGGTTAAATTCTTCTGGATTATAGCGAGCTGTATATCCAGCTGAAACTATTTGTTCTTTTTCCATAAGTTTAAAATCTATCTAGTGAATTAAGTGTCATTTCTTCGTCTGCCTCCTCGATTTCTTCCACTCTGTCAGCTAAGTCTTCCAGCTCTGAAATTAATCTGCGAAGGTCTTTTGAGTTCCAGTCTTCACATAAATTGAAGACACTGTTTACTTTGCTGTTCATAAATTTGTTGTTAAATATTTCTTATAAACTCCATCTTTGAACGTGTACCAAGGCTGAAAACCTCTTTTAGAGTGCATTTCTTTCGCCTTTTTAATGTTCACTTCTGGGTCAAATAATTCTTTCGGGCAAGTTTTTCCAAGCGTATTAATTTGTGCAATGCCGCAATCTACTGACCATGCTTTATGTTCCAAACCTTTTGGGCAAATTCCGTTCGGATAACCTTCGCAGTTGTAATTTATTGCATCGTTTTTCAATCGGCTTTCTGCTTTGAAAACTGCTAGAGCGATTTCTCCTTCAACTCCAAACTCTCTTCTGATTTTTCCTTCGATAGAGTCGTCCAATGCCCTAGTCGTTGGAATAGGGGCATTTTTTTCAATTTCTTGCCCTTTAGCTCCAACTTCATTGATGATTGTGATTATGCGAGGCTCCAAAGCTGTGTTAACTGCTTCAAGGAAAAATAATATTGCCAAAACTGCTAAAGCGATTGATAGGACGTAAGGCAAATACTTTTCTCTTTTTAATCTGAACTGTTCATGTTTTAATTTGATGTAGAATCTCATGATGAGTTGCTCCATCACCCGTTGGATTTTTATATTTTTAATTTAATTGGTTAGTTCGTTGAAATGTTTGTTTCCAGTCTGCTTCCTGATTGTGCAGATATTCTGGTTTGTGATTTTGCTGTTCCATTTTTGCGCTATGCTCTTTGCTTTTTTCGCTAGGAAAGATTAGGCCGTCAAAGATTAAATTTCTGCGATATTTGGTAAGTGATTCAGGCTTGTATTTCCTAATAGCCCCCATCAGCCCTCCGCAGATAGCTTGCTTATATCCCCAAAATGATAGACACCATTCTGTGTTCTCATCCACTACCCCCTGGTTGGAGTGCAGTAGGTCAAAGCATTCCTTTTCTACTCCCCTAAGGTCTTCATAAGTTCTTTTTGTTTTCATTTGATTTTAAAAGGGGGGAAGAATAAGGCGAGTTACGAGACCTTATTCTCCTTCCCTTGCACATAACTTTTATTTTTTACCCCAGTACTTGTTGTAAGGCGTACTTTGCCAAAACCGACGATTCCATTGTTTTCTTTAGCTGTTTGTCAACCTTCATTTTTGCGTAGGTTTGTTCGGCTAACATTTGTGTGCCCCAGACTTCAATGATTTTTGCGTTCAGCTCATTGGCCGAACATTTAATCACGAATGATTGCATAAGATTGTTTTTAGATAATTAAAGAACCGACTACTTTCGTAATCGGTTCTTTTTATTGTCGTACAATTATGCTATATTGCAGCTAACTAGCCTACATTGATTAAGGGGCTGTCTTGCAATCTTGCTTTCGCGACACTGAAGCAAAGGGAAGTAGCTCAAATAAGCCATAACCAACTTAGTCTAACATATAAATAAGTCTTCACGCTTGTATCCCTCTTTCCCTGGTAAGTTTAGCTCAAATTTCATTCCTACTTTCCCTATTAATATATCAAAATAAATACATCTTTATATTACTAATTATTTTATCATCTCTTGTTATCATCCAACCACTAATATATATCTTCTTACTCTAACCCAGCCTCAAATCCAAACACTAAACTTCAAACTCTAAATTCCTAATTCCTAATTCAATAATGCATACATCTTTGTATATCCAAAGCAGTCTAATTAATTCAAAAAAAACAACGCTCAAAATTGAGCTGCCTTAAAATGAGTCTGGTTAGGTATACATCTATATATACCTAACCTCTCTTGTTTGAGTGATGAATTTTTGCGGGAACAATTTTGACGTTTTTTTTTGAATATAGTTGTATATTTTAGCGTACTTTTCTATAATGTTATATATTCAGATCTCTAATTAATTGTAAAAAATATTTTTCACGCCCGAGACAAATTATTTTTCTGGTAATTTTTGTTTTATTTATTTAAAAATTATTTTTGAAATTATTTTTAGAAATTTATGTTAACATCGATTCGAATATTTTTTCGTTTAAACCTCAATGAAAAAAATATTTTTAAAATCTTACCCTGATTTAAATTTATTCTAAGAGAAAAGTAATAGTCTTGCCTCCTTGGTAGGTCACTATTTACAATGTCGCACAACCCTTTTCTAGATTAAATCATAATTATTACACCCAGCAATTTCTTTTTTAAATTCATCAAAAGTAAGTATTCTCCACGTAGTTGGAAGCCTATTTCGTTTGGATTTTCGCCAATTAATTATTTTGTCATGTACATCATATTCACTAAAGTATATAAAATAGAGCCGTTCTTTATTCTTTAAGATATTAACCTTCCTATAACGATTCTCCTTTATATTCATTATTCTAGTGAGGCCTCTGAAATCAATTGTTCCAAAAACATCAATAGCAAAATTTGTCGGTTTAGCATATACATAAAAATCAAACCTATCTTTTGAGCTCATATGCACAGGCCTTTCGATATGCACGAAAGGCTCATTAAATTTTTCTTGCAAATAATCACGGACAATCACTTCGAGTTTCCTGCCTCTATCATTAATATCGGTGGCGATTTTTGATCGCGATTCCCCTGAACCATAGTTTTCAATAGAATGACCTAATTGTTTTCTTAATGAAATTAAACCACCAAAAATTCTTTGGATTTGTCTCGATGATGGTAAGAAATCAAAATCATCAATTTCAAAGGCGGTTGGATATCTCCTGAATAGCTTATGAAATTCCTCAAAACCATCCCGAACTTTTTCAAGAGTCCAGACTTTACCTTTTCCAGGTTTTGAAAATGATGAACCCATTGCATTTTTAAATATTAGTTATAGATAATCATTTGATCCATATATGTGCTCGTATTTATACCCATTGCACCAACTAGCGCGCGAGTAGTATCTAGATATATGTTGGGTCCGAAGTAGGGGTCATGCACGACATACTTCCCTGTTTTTGACTCCTTAGCATGGATAACAATGTAATGTCCTCCTTTACCACCAGTTTTTCCAATGTAAATAATAACAGGATGTTTTTTGCTTAATTCTGAATCTATAACAGACCATTTGATATTACTATGTGAAGATCCATAAGATGCTAGTTCAATTTTAGCTCCACTCCAACCACCCATTTCCCAATTGATAAGATCTGAAGAAAAAATAGGTTTCTTTGCGAGTAGGCCAGGTGTTATATCATCGCCATGAAATTTCGCAACCATTGCAACAGATGTTACAGCACATCCCCAGTTTTTCATATCGCTCTGTGAATTTCCAATATTTGAATCAGCCCAACGCGGATCTTTTTGTGAGAAAAACCAGCTAGTAGATGCAAACGATGATGAAGAAGGTTCATTTTTCTTCATGTAATCGACAATTGAAAGACCGCCTACTGAAAAATTACCACTTAAAAATAATTGATCAATATTTAACAATTCTTGTTTCTGCTGCTCAACTCGAGCCAACATTTTAGCATACCTTGCTTCTTCGCCCTTAGTCTGTGCAAGTAAGCTTTCACGTTGATCTTTTACGGACTGCAAGTCATCATTTTGATCCTGAAGTTTTTGATGCACATTGACAATTTCAGTTTTTTGCTTATCGATCTCGGAACTTTGCACTTCAAGTTCAATTTTCAAGTCAGTCACTGAGTCCACTAACTTCTTAATTTTATCTCCAGTTTGCGATAGTTGATCTTTAGTGATCAGAAAAGATGCAAAATTTCCATCGGTTAAATAAGCATTGATAGGGTTTCTTTGGGTTGATTCATAATAAAACTGCATCAAATTAGTCAATAATTTTTTCTGATTTTCAATAATCTTTTCTTTTTCTTTGATTTGGCCTGAAAGTCTTATGATCTTAGTATTGTATTCGTTAATTTGCTGTGTACTTGCATCAATCTCAGTCTGAACTTGTTGAATATTTGTATCAGTTATTGATAATTGATTGTTTAATGTACTGCTTTGCTTTCGTTTAATATCAATGATTTCACGATAAATGTCAGCTTTTTTCTCAAGCTCTTCAATCTTTTCTTGAGTTTCGTCCTTCTTATCTTCATCAATTTGCGCAATGCTTTCATCCGCACTACCTTTTTGCGCATATGCAAAAATAACACCCAGCGATAGTGCTAACAAGACAGAAATTAACGTAAATTTATTTTTTTGTTTTTTATTGATTTTCATGGAAAGACTTCATGTAAGATATTCCTACTTAACCAATTCCAAAGCATTTTTAAGACGAGCAAGACTTTCTTCTTTTCCTAGTGCCCAAGCCACTTCAAACGGTGATGGAGATTTTTGTGCTCCAGTTAAAGCAACTCTCAGCGGCCAAAGCAAATCTCCTCTCTTATCCCCTGCTGCTTCCAATAATTTAGTTTCAATAGCTGATAATGACCAATCACTTTCATCAATATCTTTCAGTATATCATAAGAAGTTTGCAATGATTCAATAGTTTGCTGATCAGTATTTGTTTTCCAGCGCAGCATTTCTTTTTGATAGCTAATTTCCTGAAAAAAGAAAGTATTCTCATCTCCCACATCGGAAAATTTCGATAATCTTTCTTTCTCAATCATCAAAACCTTTTTCAAATATTCGTCAGTTTTTTTGTCATCAGAAGCATCAACAAAAAAGTCCTTTTTCTGAAAAAATGGTTTAGCATTTTTCAATAGCTCATCAGGAGAAAGTTTTTTAATGTATTGAGAATTTATCCAATCCAATTTCTTAATATCAAAAACCGCACCAGCCTTATGAACCTTGGATAATTCAAATTTTTCAATAAGTTCGTCCATTGAATAAATTTCCTGCGTTGAACCTTCACCTGGATTCCAACCAAGCATCGCAACAAAATTTATAATAGCTTCTTTCAGGTATCCCTTTTTGATATAGTCTTCAACCGCCACATCACCTTGCCGTTTGGAAAGTTTCGATCTATCAAGATTTAAAAGCAGAGGCAAATGCGCAAATTGCGGTTCCTGCCAACCTAAAGCGCGATAAAGCAAAATATGCTTCGGCGTGCTAGGAAGCCATTCTTCACCGCGAATAACTTGGGTTATCTGCATCAAATGATCATCGACCACACTAGCAAGATGATAAGTTGGAAATCCATCAGATTTCATAAGAACCTGATCATCGATCGTATTTGTGTTGAATGAAACTTTTCCACGAACAATATCTTCAAAAACGATAGTCTCATCTCTTGGCACTTTTAGCCTGATTGTAGCTGGACAATTTTCTTTTAATTTTTCATTTATTTTCTCAGCATCTATATTCGTAAGACAATATCTGTCATACATTGGAGCTTTCTTTTCTTGAATTTGCTTCTCTCGCATTTCTTCAAGTCGCTCAGGCTCACAAAAACAATAATAAGCTTTTCCATCCGCCACTAATTGCTCGGCATATTTCTTATACAGTTCCAGTCTTTCAGATTGTATATATGGTCCATATTCTCCCACCTCCAAAACACCAGGATAATTTTTTGATTCGCTAATAGTTTGAGATTTGAGATTTGAGATTTGAGATTTTTCAAATACTCCTTCGTCATATTTTAATCCTGCCCAGTCTAAAACATTAATTAAGCTTTCCAGTGCTCCAGACACAAATCTTTTTTGATCAGTATCTTCTATTCGCAGCACAAAATCTCCGCCGTGTTTTTTGGCAAATAAATAATCATAAAGTGCGCTACGGAAATTTCCGATATGCATGAATCCTGTCGGCGACGGTGCGAATCTTACTCTAACTTCTTTATTCATTGTTTTATTCATTTTCTTTCTTCTCTTTTTTAATTATTCTCCAGTGCAGTCCGCAAATCGGAATTGCAATTATCATTATCGTCAAAGCGTCCACTATATTATTTTGTCTTTCCTGGGTATAACATTCTTCTCCAGCATTTTCTTTTTTCCACTGTTCATATTCATACAATAAAATTTCGATTTCCACTTTCTGTTCTTCTATTGCAGTAGAAAAATCACCTTTTTCCGCACTATAACCAGGTGGCTGACTATTGCAACGACTATATCCTCCCTTTTCCGCTTTTGGAAAGAAATAATACTTAAGTCCAGCATTAATAACTCTTCCCGTTCCAACTGCAATAAAAATAAGACTAATCAGCGCTGCTAAATAAAGATAAACACTGCGAATCAATTTTGTTTTAGAAGTCATATAAATATTATTTATTAATTAATACTTTCATTGGGAAAACTACCACTGAATTAAAAATTCTTTTCAAGCGATTTAGCGCAAATTTCTTATTAGTTGATGAGTGTTTCAATAATCTCCACAGCCACTCCAAGCCCAAAAATCTCATCAATTTGGGAGCTCTCTTAGCCTTTCCAGTCAAAAAATCCAAGCTTCCTCCAACACCCATTGCTAGTTTTATTGTATCATTTTTTGCCGAATTAATAAACTTCTCTTGCATTGGCGCTCCAAAATTGCAAATCAGTATCTCGCAACCAGTGACTAGTGACCCGCCTCGACTCGCGGAGACATCCGCTTGTCGAAGCGAGGCGGGCCAGTGACCAGCGACATCCATATCCGCACCGCTTATTTTTAAATCTGGATATTTTTTCAATAAAGCAATTTTTATTTCTTCATATTTACTCAAACCATTCTTATTAATTGCAAGATAAATATTAAGTTTTTTACTATTAGCTACATTAAATATTTCATCCAGCAAATCAACTCCGGCAATTCTGGATTTCAAAAAACTGAAATTTCTAATGAACGCATACCATATTCCTACTCCATCCGCCACATTCAAATCACAAGAATTTAAAATGTTTTTAAAATCTTCATCCTTTTGCGCCTGCAAGATAAATTCTGGATTTACTGTAGCAATTTGATGAAACTTGCCTCGCACTTTTTCATTAGAAATAGTGCCTGGTTTTGGCTCAATCAAAAAAAATTCTATTTTTTCAAGAATTTCTTTTTTGGAAAAATTATCAATTCGAATCCCAAGTATTTCCATGTTTAGTCTATAAAGCTAAAAGCCTATAAAGTCTACAAGAAAAAGATTCTTTATGAACTTTATGGACTTGAGAGACTTTCGGCTTATTGATTATGCTAGTGGAAATTCTTCCAACGAAACATATTCTGCTCCCCCGCCCTTGCTTTCCATAATTGAAACACTGTCCACCGTCATTGATACTTTTGTTTTCTCAACTATTTCCGGTTTTTCTTCAAGCTCTTCCCATTTGATGGCGCGAATTCTGCCAAGTGTAATATGTGGCCTGAATTCCTTATGAGCGGTCGGCCTCATTCCAAGCGCTCTTTCTACTGCTTCATTAAGCATTCCCAATTCCGGACATGGCTGACCAGTCAGCCAAACCATCTTTGGATTGCTGGGGTCAGGACCAATTTCAATACTATCAAATTCCAAATCAAAAGCTTCAAAATCAGCGGTAGCCTCGCTCACCTTCTCGCAAATTTCAGGAATCACACTTTCATCCACATATCCCACGAATGCCACCGTTATGTGCAAATTCTCTTCTTTCATCCATTTCACTGGAAGCTCTGCCCACTTAGAAGTAACTTGAACAAGACGCTTCCTCAATGAATTAGCCACCTGAATTTCAACAAATATTTTCTTTTTCTGCATTTTTCTTATGTAATGTTAGTATGTTTAAATGTTTGTATGCTTGCATGACACATTGAATTTTAGCATATCTAAGCAATAAATCAATGCTGAAAAAATAAAAGGTATTATACCCCAGGGCAGAGCCCTGGACCCTTTGGGCTCACGCAGCAGAGCTGCGAGGTATTAAACCTTTTGATATCTGCGCTCGCTCGGAAATGAAAAATATTAATTTTTCATTTCGCTCACTTCGCTTGATAATAAAAATAGGCTCGCCAATTAAAGGGCAAACCTATTTCATCTATTTGTATATTATACTCCCTTTTTGCTATAAAGTCAAGTGTCCATTTCATCGCCAAACTGCTACAATACATGAATGTCAGAAACTAACAAAAAATTCATCATTGACGTTGCGCCTATAGCAAGATTGCCACTTTCAAGGCAACAGTTTTTTTCGTATCAATTCAATCAAAAATTATTGCCGGGAACACTTGTCACCATTCCGCTTTTCGCAAGAGAGGTTGAGGGAATTGTTCTTGCTTCCCGCCCTTGGTCAGAGCACACAGAAAAATATGAACTTAAAAATGTCAGCCGAATTCTTCAAGAAAATTTTCTATCATCCGGACAGCTCTTGCTTGCAAATCAAATTTCTGAGCACTACCTAACATCTTTAGGTGTTGTCTTAAAACACTTCATGCCAAAGCGGGTTATTGCACGTGGCTCAAGTCATCAGTCATCAGTCATCAACCATCCAAAACCAAATATAAAATTAACCCCCGAACAACAATCCGCTGTCGATGCAATTACGGAAGATAATAAGCTAACGAAGCTAAAAGCTAAAAGCTATTTATTGTTTGGTCCTTCTTCCTCCGGTAAAACAGAAGTGTATCTGCATTCCATTTTGAAATTAAAAGAAAAAAATCCAGATGCGCAATTTCTAATCCTTCTTCCGGAGCTAACACTTGCCCCTCAAGCCATTGCGCGTTATGGGGAATATTTCAATTCAAATGAAATAGTAATTTTGCATAGCAAATTAGGCAAGGGAGAATTTTACACCAATTGGGAAAAAATCAGATCCGGAAACGCCAAGATTATCATCGCCACCAGAATTGGAATCTTCGCTCCTTTCAAAAAATTGGGTCTTATTTGTGTGGATGAGGAACAAGACATGTCATTCAAGCAGTGGGATATGAATCCTCGTTACGACGCGCGCCAAGGCGCTGAAATGCTCTCCGAAATCTTCTCTTGCCCGATAGTATTCGGCACAGCCACTCCGCGCATTGAAAGTTTCCAAAAGACTATTACCGGAGAATTTAAATTTTTAAAACTTCCCCAATTAGTTATCCCGAATACTAGTTACCAGTTACTAGTTACTAGTTACGAGATTGTCGACATGCGCAAGGAAAAATGGACTGATTTCGCAGGAAAGAAAAAGCCCAACAATTCATTGCTGAGCCTGAAACTGCAAGGAGAAATCCAATACGCGCTTTCACATAAATTGCAAATAATCTTATTTGTGAATCATCAAGGTTCCAGCACATTTTCCGTCTGCAAAAATTGCAAGACTGTTCTTAAATGTTCAAAATGCGACAGAGCACTTGTCTTGGATGAGAATGAAGAATATAAATGTCTACACTGCAATTTTAAAGCCGGAATGGCGCCATCGTGCAAATGCGGGGGCATAATTTTTGAAAATATCGGAATCGGAACACAAGGAGTAGTCAAGGAAATCAAAAAACTTTTCCCATCTGCTCGAGGCGCACGCCTAGATAGCGCCACCATCAAAAAACCTGGGATGCAGGAAATAATCTATAAACAATTTTCCAAAGGGCAGATTGATATTTTAGTTGGAACTCAGATGATAACCAAAGGATGGGACAATCCTAATGTCGGACTAGTTGGAATTATTGACGCCGACTCCCTTTTCTCTGCTCCTGATTATCTGACGGATGAACGGGCATATTCCAACATTATGCAAATTGCAGGGCGCACCGGAAGATTTGGCAGCAAATATCCCGGACAAGTCATCATCCAAACTTTCAATCCAAATCAGCCGATCTTTAATTTTATCTTAAACCACAATTATCAAGGATTTTTTGAAAAAGAAATCAAACAAAGAGAAGCCTTACATTATCCCCCATTCGGTTCAATCATTAAACTTACTTTTCAAGAAGCAGACATTGCGAAACTCGAAAAAGAAATTCAAAAAGTTTATTCCACACTTAGCAAAGAAATTTTGGATTCTGAGAATTTAAGAATTACCGAGCCCAGCAAGCCTCTTGTCAGTAAGATCAGAGGAAAACATCGTATGCACATCTTGCTTCGCAATTTCAACCCCTCCTCTTCCCTTCCGACATCTGCAATAAAAATAATCGGCGGATTATCTACGGGATGGATAGTAGATGTTGACCCAATTAGCATCGCCTAAGTAGAAAGTAGATTCAAAAATAAAATAACAAACGGGATTTTATTTGTTTAGGGCATTTCGCACGACGTATCAGCATCATCTGAAGTCCTGTCGCTCGTGAGCGACAGGACTTGGGTCGAGGTAAATTGACTCTTCTTTGAAATATTAAAGTGTCAATTTCTTGAGCTAGATATTCTTTGTTATCAGAAATTTCTTTTCCTTAGTATTCTTTTTTTGGTGTTACTAATTCTGAGGCTCACATGTTGGTGCTTTTTCACACCCGTTTGCATCTTTTTTATTTGGCACAGCCACATATCCACTTCTGCATCCTGGGAAATCAACTGCTGGACATGGGGTACATGTTGGAGCTTTCTCGCAACCATTCGAATCTCTCTTATTTGGAACTGCAACATATCCATCATGACATCCTGAGAAATTGACTGCTGGGCATTGCTGACATGTTGGAGCAGCCTTACATCCTCTCAAAGGCTCCTCACTTGGAACAGCAAAATATCCACTTCTGCATCCTGGGAAATCAACTGCTGGACATGGAGTACATGTCGGAGCAACTTCGCATCCATTTGCGTCTTTTTTATTCGGAACAGCTGCATATCCACTTCTACAATCCGGGAATGTAGTTGTCTCACATATCTTTTTGCAAGTTGGCATTATGTCGCATCCATTCTCGTCTTTCCCATTAGAAATTGTTTCGTATCCACCTCTGCAACCTGGAACTGCCTCACATATCTTCTTGCAAGTTGGAGTAGCAATGGTGCATCCATTAGAATCCGTTTTGCCAGGAACAATTTCGTAACCGCCCCTGCAACCTGGAAAAGTAATATCGGGACATGTAATTTCTTTAACCTTGCATGTTGGAGCCACGGCGCATCCATTAGAATCCGTTTTACCAGGAATAATTTCATATCCACTTTTGCATCCTGGAAAAGTAATATCAGGACATGCTATTGCTAACTTCGCACTTAAATCAGTATCTGATAATGCGATTGCTGGGTCTTGACTTACGGCAGACTGCGATTGTGCAGTTAGTGCTTCGTTTAGTTGAGTCGTCGCTGTTTGCTGTGCGGATGTTTGAACTTTTTTACCCTGCAACCAAAAAACTCCGCCAATTACAATTGCCAAAAATAAAACTACTCCAACTGCAATTTCACTTGCGATTTTTTTGTTCATGTTTTTAAAAAATGAATTAATTTTTTCTGCTTCCCAAAAAGCAGAAAAACTCTTTTTACCCCTCTTTAATAATTTAAAAATAAAATTTTCTGTCCCCTGTTTATATCACTAATCGCTAATATTAAGTATAGATAAAAAATTTATTTCGTTGAACGTATCCGAATATGAGAAGTTTTTGCCTGCTTCCTTATTATATATCAATAAAGAAAAAGGGCAAAAATTTGGGTTGAGAAAAAGTTGCTTTACTTGTTAGTTTATTTGTGCAAATTTTTTGAACCTCATATTCGGTGTTCTGCGATGTTCCATTTTTTGAGCCAAAAGAAATAATTTTTGTTATTTTTTATCCCCCTTGACAGAATTTGATTATTAAAGTATAAAGTAATGTTGTTCAATATGGTTCTTTGAGGGGGTAAGTCATGAGCTTAATGGGCATTTTGGTTGGAATCCTTGCCGGAGTTTTAGCGTATGATCTTTGCAGGCGAATTTTCCGGCTTCGTTGGCCAGTTATCAGTCTTGTTGTAGCACTCATCGCAGCTACAGCATCCTCATCCGCCATAACCACAGCAATGACAGGTCTGGGTTATTGAAATTTAATCTATGCCCCAAGCAAGTGTGGTCGTAACCGCTCCCAGTTAATTACTTGGAGCGGTTTTCTTTTCCAAAAAATAACAAAAAAATATTTCTTTTTAAAAATAGAATTTCGCAGAACGTATCCGAATATGAGAAGTTTTTTCGAAATGAAATGAGAAAAAATTTGGGTGAAGAAAATTTGCATACCTCTGTATTATAATAACGCAAATTTTCTGAACCTGATACACGCTGTTCTGCGATGTAAATCCATTTTTGTTACTCCTCTGTTTCTGAATAAAAAATTAGAATTGAGCGGCGGGAGTTGGGCACTCCCGCTGCAAGCAAAGTAATCATTTTTCAAGTCGAGCAACACCAATTGTTGTGACCAGACCGATCAGAAAAATGCTGAGGACAAAATTACCAATACCCCCAAAGACCTGTAGACCAATGTCTTCAAGAGACAAACTCACTCCTAATGTAGCAAAGAGCGCGAGGACTGAATATTGGTAATGTTTATTTACTCTTAATCTTTGAATGTGCCAATGATAGCATGTTTTTAACATAGCCACCTCCTCAATTTTGTTAGCCCAATTCTAATTTTTTATTCAATTGCTTAAGGACAAAAATGGATTTATTTCGCCCAACGTATCTGTGTATCTGAAGTTTTTGCTTCGCTTCCTTAATATTAGTTCAAATAGATAAAAGAAGCAAAAATTTGGGTTGAGAAAAATTTGCTTTCCTTGTTAATACAAATTGTGCAAATTTTTTGAACCTCATATTCGGTGTTCTGCGATGTATTTTTTGAAAAATTTATTCCTATTTGTATTAAAAAACCTTATCCCCTGTTCCATTTTGCATTGTAAACTTTTTCAAGCTCGCTATATCTTTTCTCAAGCTCCAAACATTCTTCAATTAATTTTTGATCAATAGCCATTGTGCCTATCTGACTGGCACGCACTTCGATTGCTTTTTTCCAATCCGATAATGCATTCCCAATTTCAGCTAAATCATTATCGCGCTCGTTTAATTTCGTTTCAGCTTGAGCATGATTCATTTCTAAATCAGCTTGTCGTGATATAATCCCATTGACTTCTTCCTGTTTCTCTTGTAACAATTTTTCTTTAGCACTTTCAATTAATTGCAGAGCATCCTCAACTTCTTTTTTTGCTCGAAGTTTTGCCTCGTCCAGCAATTGCAATATTCCTTCATTTTTGGGCATTTCCATAAAGTTTTTTTATTAAATGTGTTAAAATTTTTCAAAAATATTTCGCAGAACGTCGCCCATATCTGAAGTTTTCATCCCGTTTTTAAGATAATCTCTTTATTGCAGGCTGATATTTTTTTAATGCACTCCGCCTAAATCCTCATCAACCTAAGGGATGAAAATTTGGGCGGAGGGAAATTGACACTCATTAATGTATATATTAGCGTCAATTTCCTGTAGCCAGATATGGGTTGTTGGGCGATGTAATTTATTTTTCTTTTAAATTTCTTCCCACTGCACACCAGACATAAAAGCATTTACATCCTCTTCGTATTGCTGACGAGTAGCCCGAATGGTGATTGAATCAATATGATATTCGGATGCATAGCCGTCGAGAAGCCCCTTTGCTGCTTGCGCTTTACCAACACTAACCCAGTCAGCAATAATATTAAAACGAATTAACGGATCAGCCTTTACTTGTTTTCGCAAATATTCCTCAAAGAAATAAGTATTCTCAGTATTAAATTTTTTGCCCAACTCTTCTGGGTTTAATTTTTGATTCATTGATTCAATTGTTGACATTGTTTCCATAAATTTAAAAGAAAAATAAATTATTTCGTCTAACGTTAAGAATATCTGAAGTTCATTGCAGCATAGCGGAAATGAATTTGGGTCGAGAAAATTTTTCCTTCATTGTTAAATTAAATGTGAAAAATTTTGGAGCCAGATATTCTTTGTTATCGGATGTAATTAAAAAATCTTTACTTCCTTATTTTGTATTCAATCTGGGCGAATTCATTTTTTCATCATATAGGTAACGAACTAATTTACCGAGAAAACATCCCGCGAGCGATATTGGAACACTGGCAGGTGCATAAACAAAAGCTGGAATTGGACCAAGATTGCCCCAAGGAATAAAAAATAGAAATGATAAAAATAAGAAAAATGTCATTATAAAAATAATAAATACAATAAAAAGGACTCTTGGAAAATAGAAACCGAAAATCGATGCTAAAATAAAATACAAAACTGGCAGAGAAAAATCTGCAATTGGTGAATGATATTTGCTAGCAATAAAATTCCAAGAATACACTAAAGCAACAACCGATAATGGAATAAATGCTATTAACTTTCCAAAAAGCACAAACTGTTGTCTCTGCGCTTCCATTTTATTATCATTCTCCATATTATTTTTTTTGTTATGCATTTAAAAAATGAATTCGCCCAGATTGAATTTGTATTAATTGAGTTAAAGATTTTTTAATTATTTCCGATAACGTATCGGCATCATCTGAAGTTTCGACACCTCATTATTAAAAATATAAAAGAGTGTCGAAATTTGGGTCGAGGAAAATTGACACTCCCCTATTATATGAAGCGTCAATTTACTGAGCCAGATATGCCGTGTTGTTTGATGTCAAAAATCTTTTTTCACAATTATATCAATATCAAATCTGTATATTTGGGATCGGCTTCTGTTGTTTGCTCTATTAGCTCAAGACTTACTTTATCTCCAGCGTTTACAGGTAAAACCATAAAGTTAATATCATCTGGTCCAATTCTCATACCAAATTCCAAATCAGTCGTAAGTTCGTGTTTTAAGTACTGACTTGTTTTATTGTTGAAGAAGCCGATAAAAAACTTGGTCGGATTCTCACTTGTAACTCTCATAACTGCAATGTTATTCCAAGACTGAATAACTTCCTCACGCTCTGAACCTTCTTTTGTTTCTGAAACAGATTTCTGGTCTGGCACTCCTTTTACGGAAACGAAGGAGGTGTTCAACCAATTCTCCGATCCGACCAAGTTTTTTTCTACTTTGTAGTTTCTCATGTTATTTATTATTATTAAATTAATTGTGAAAAAAGATTTTTGATTTCAGACAACGCGCGCGCCTGATCCGAAGTTTCATGAGGAATCCCGAAGGGTTCCGAGAGAAATTTTGGATAGGCGCTGTTATCTGATGTGTCGCGACGAAGGAGTCGGCACAGAAGATGACAGCGTCCGGCAGGCGCGCGCGTTGATCTGAAATGGAGCGAACGTAGTGGAGCGACATTTCAGATCAACGTATCGGCATCATCTGAAGTTTCGCCACATCCCTTAAATAACATAAAAGAGTGGCGAAATTTGGGTCGAGGAAAATTGATTTTCCTTTGAGATATACAAGTGTCAATTTTCCGAGCCAGATATGCCGTGTTGTTGGATGTATTGCTCTTTTAATAGATTTCTTCCTTATCAAAATGCTTTTAAGGGGTGGGGATTTTCGCAAATCCCCTAATTTTTCATTCAATGTGCGTGTCGGAGTTCGTAATCACGCGACGTGGTAAATTTCAATGAATCTATCCAATGATCTAATTGCCTGGTGGCTTCAATGGTCATTCTTGAAAAATTTTCCAAACGAAACGTAATGCAACTTTGAAGCTTTGTTTCATTATCTTGACCACTAACTTCACCGGCGTACTCGTGAACATCAAGGTAGCTAATCGTTTTATTCATGGCTAATTCTCCTTGTTTGATGTGATTCCAACCCCTTAAAAGCATTTTATAAAAGAGCAATATTTCCGACAACGTTAAGAATATCTGAAGTTCATTGTAGCGTAGCGGAAATGAATTTGGGTCGAGAAAATTTTTCGTTCCTTGTTGAGTTAATTGTGAAAAACTTTTGAGCCAGATATTCTTTGTTATGTGATGTACCCAGAAATTTCTTTTCCTTAATGTATTTTTTGGCGAATTGCATTTTTAGTCCTGAAGTTTTTCAACTATTTTCAAAATTTGTTTTTTCAATTTTGGAATATCTGTAACAGAAATTTTCCAAACAAGATACATATCCACACCAAAATATTCATGAATCAAAATATCACGAATGCCTGCCATCTTTTTCCATGGCACAGCAGGATATTTCTTCCTGAAAGCAGGTGGCAAATTTTTCACGGCTTCGCCAATAACTTCCAATCGCCGCAGAGTAGCATCTTGAATATCAAGATTTTTTGAATATTCAGCTTCTGATAAGTCAACAAAAGTATTCTCGATCTTCTCTATATTATCCAAAATATGCCCAAGAAAAATTTTAAGATCTTTTGGCTTTTTCATAAATTATTTTTTGCTCTTTTAAAATAATATCCTTGAGACGATGATTGATTCCGTTATAAGTAAGCACGTCAACTTTTCTGCCTAATTTATCTTGTAGTTCAATTCTAAGCCCAACAAGGTCGAGAAGGCTCTTGTTTTTGCTAAGTTTTACCAAAATATCCACATCACTACTTTTTGTTTCCTCGCCTCTTGCAAACGAGCCGAAAATAGCCGCCTTAAGGACTCCTTGACGCTTTAAAATGGGGATTATTTGATTTTTGATGGTTAATGTAGTCATGACTATATTATAGCAAAAGATTAAAAATTGGGCAATTTTTGAAAAAATCAACCTATTTCTAGATTGATTTTTCCATAACTGTACTACCGCCAAACATTTACAAATGTTTCTTTCTCCTTAATGTATTTTTTGGCGAATTTTAGTAACAATATTTGTTTTTGCTATTTACTATTCCCTTATCACTTGAATAAATTGGATAAATCATTTCACGAAAGAAATCATTGTATTGACTTGGCACACTCTCTAATTCTTTACAATTAAATCCATCAAAACTTAAAAGTATCTTCCAATTTCCATCATCTTGTTGAAAAGCAATCCATCCCCAATCACCATTGCTCGTATCATACCATTTTCCCTTTGCTGCTTTTAGTGACGACTCAACACTTGTAATATCAACTTTGTTTCCCCATTTTAGATATCCTGGGTCTTTACGTTTTTCATATCTCACTTTCATTTCATTATTCACAGCAGAAAACACAGTATTCTGTAATTCCGTTTTGTCAAAAGCTGACTTTGAAATTTCAGGTGTGGGTTGCACTACAGGAACAGGTGCTGGCGTAGGTTGCTGCACAACTTTCGGCACTGGAGCAATTGACTGACTCACTTTATTGATTGTTGCAAAATATACAGTTGTGCCAATTAGGATTACGACGACAACCCCCAAAACTGCGATTAAACTTTTTTGATTCATATTTTTGTTAAATTATTGATAAATTATATTTTCTTGCATTTTGAGTTATTCGACCCGTGCATTCGCCAAAAAAATTCTAAAGTGTATTAAAGAAATTTCTGGGTATTTCACATAACGTATCGGCATCATCTGAAGTTTCGCCACATCCCTTAAATAACATAAAAGAGTGGCGAAATTTGGGTCGAGGAAAATTGATTTTCCTTTGAGATATACAAGTGTCAATTTTCCGAGCCAGATATGCCGTGTTGTTGGATGTATTGCTCTTTTAATAGATTTCTTCCTTATCAAAATGCTTTTAAGGGGTGGGGATTTTCGCAAATCCCCTAATTTTTCATTCAATGTGCGTGTCGGAGTTCGTAATCACGCGACGTGGTAAATTTCAATGAATCTATCCAATGATCTAATTGCCTGGTGGCTTCAATGGTCATTCTTGAAAAATTTTCCAAACGAAACGTAATGCAACTTTGAAGCTTTGTTTCATTATCTTGACCACTAACTTCACCGGCGTACTCGTGAACATCAAGGTAGCTAATCGTTTTATTCATGGCTAATTCTCCTTGTTTGATGTGATTCCAACCCCTTAAAAGCATTTTATAAAAGAGCAATATTTCCGACAACGTATCCGAATATGAGAAGTTTTTGTCCGCTTCCTTATTATATATCAATAGAAGAAAAGGGCAAAAATTTGGGTTGAGAAAAATTTGCTTTCATTTTTCAGTCTAATTGTGCAAATTTTTTTAACCTCATATTCGGTGTTCTCGGATGTATTTTGTTGGAAAAAATGCGGGGGTATCAAATTCGATACCCCTTTTGCATTACCTATCAGACTGGATCTTGTGAATATCGCATAATTCATGCAAAACTCCCAATAATCCAATCAAGCCGAGCATAAATATAATCGGCCAAGCTATAAAGAACACTTTTTTCCACCTTCTTTTTTTTACTACCACTATGGCCACACAAATCAATACAGCGACCAATCCGCAGATAAACCACATAGACCAAAGCTCCTCGTCAGTTATCATTTGCGCACCTCCTTGGGGGTAGTATTTTTTCCAACAAAATATTTCCGAGAAC